>Ga0136630_1000044_pt1 | contig 33288 bp, 35 predicted proteins | sample AntDrymUQ5682106_2_FD_105496 | JGI IMG/M metagenome (GOLD analysis project Ga0136630, IMG submission 105496) | Polar desert sand microbial communities from Dry Valleys, Antarctica - metaG UQ568 (21.06) | ecosystem: Environmental > Terrestrial > Soil > Desert | place: Antarctica: Dry Valley...
GGGGCTGGTGGAAGGTCGCCGAACGCGAGCAGTTCACCACGTTCTTCGTCATCGGCGCGATCACCCTCTTCGTGTTCATGACCCTGACTTTTGTCACGGTCGGCACGGGCGGCGCAGCCGCGAGCTTCGACTTCATCCAGCTACAGGGTGACGCACTCGCGGACACGAAGGGCGCGTGGCTGGGGACGACGTTCTGGCTGATCGGCACGGTCGTGCTGTTCTCGACGAACCTGGCCGTTCTCGACATGGTCGGCCGGGTCACCGCTGACGTGCTCAGGACCGGCCCGCTGCGCAACAGCCAGAGGTGGACCGAGAGCCGGCTCTACTTCGTCACCGTCTGGCTGGAGATCGTCTTCGGATCGGTGATCCTGCTCTCCGGTGTCACCCAGCCGATCGTGCTGCTGGTCATCGCCTCCTCGCTGAACGGGCTGGTCATGTTCGTGTACTCGATCCTGCTGATCCAGCTCAACCGCGGGGTGCTGCCGCGCGAGATCGGGCTGCGCGGAGGTCGGCTGGTCGCCCTCGGCTGGGCGGTGCTGTTCTACGGCGGGTTCTCCGTCATCCTGCTGATCGACCAGGCAAAGACGCTGTTTGGCTAGCTGCGAGCCCGGAGCCTGATGCGCAGGACCGGGCAGACCCTCGTCTTCGACGCCGACGACACGCTGTGGGAGAACAACGTGCTCTTCGAGCGGGTGATCGACGACTTCCTGGAGTGGCTCGCCCACCCGACCCTCGACCATGCCTCGATCCGCTCGGTGTTCAACGACATCGAGGCGGCCAACACCGTGGCGCACGGCTACGGCAGCCAGGTCTTCCTGCGCAGCCTCGGGGAGTGCTTCGCCCGACTTCAGGAGCGGCCGGCCACCGCGGCCGAGCGCCGCGAGATCGATGCCCTGGCCGTCGCCTTGGTGGAGCACCGGGTGGAGTTGGTACCCGGCGTCGCAGCGACTCTGGTCGACCTCGGCAGTCGCCACGAACTGCTGCTGCTCACCAAAGGCGACCAGGTCGAACAACAGAACAAGGTGGACGTCTCCGGACTCGGACACCACTTCCGCAGCATCCACATCGTGGCCGAGAAGAACGTCGAAACCTATCGGCGGCTGGTACGGGAGGAGTCGCTGACCCCGTCCGAGACCTGGATGATCGGCAACTCGCCGAAATCCGACATCAATCCGGCGCGCAGGGCGGGTCTGAACGCGGTGTTCCTGCCCAACGACAACACCTGGATCCTCGAGCACGACGACATCGACCCCGCCGACGACGGCGTGTTACGACTCGAGCGGTTCCTGGAACTGCTCGACCACTTCTGAGCCCGCGGCTCAGCGCTTGCGCTGATCGAGTTCCGCGTCATGCTTCGAGGTGTCGAAGCCGGCCCGGTCCACCCGCCGATGAAAGCGCATGCCGGTATGGCCGCCGAGGATCGCGCCGATCAGCGTCACGACGAGAACCATCGCCAGGCCGATGAGTCCACCTGCAGTCAGATCGTCCGAGTTGACCGGGAGGGAAGGAAGGTTGACCTGACTGGTGATGTCGGTCTGCTGACCGGCAATGACGCCGGCGATCGTCAGGATGATGGCAATCACGACTGCCCAGAGCCAGACGGCAAACCCCTGGCGAGCGCCGTTGAACCGGGCCATCCGGCCTGCGACGTAGCCGCCGACGAAGTAGGCAACGAACAGGATGACCAGCAGCGCGACCGCCACGCCGATACCTACCCCGCGCAGGTCCTGGCTGGAAACGCTGGTGTCGATCCCGATGCCGGCTGCGACCGCCGAGACGATCGCGACAAGCAGGATCGTTGCGCCGATCGTCGTCAACCACCCGAAGAAGGCTGAGCCGACCTTGATCCCGCCAAATGCCTCCTTCTCGCGCGCACGCACGCTGTCCTGGTCAGAACCAGTCGCTCGAAGGTCAGTGGCGCCGTGCGGGCCAGGTGAGGACCGCTGCACGTCAGCTGTGTCGTACCGCGCGGTAGGCGGCGGGTTGTCTCGGTCGCCGCTGGCTCGTCCCTGGTCAGCCGGTGCGTATCCGTCCTGCGCCGACCGCTGTGGGTCGCCGGCCGTCGTGCGCTCGGGATCGTTCGGGTGTGACGACATGGGCTTCAGTCCTTACTCGAGTTTTGCAGAGTTGACAACATGCTGGAAGCCGACACCGGGTCGGTGCCAGCTTCCAGCATGCTCCTAGTGGCGGCTTGAGCCGTCGGTCACCGTCTCAGCGGATTCATTGGCGAACTGCTTGGGATCCTCCTTCGCCCGCTGTACGGCGCTGACTGTCTGTTCTCTCATCCTCGGAGCCTCGCCCTCGACCTTGGCCAAAGCGTTCTCCCAACGGCTGCGCATGGGGGTGATACCGCCGCCGCCGACGGCGATGATGACGATGCCGACGATGGCAGCGAGGCTGGCATACAGAACCGCGTTGACGACGTTCTCGGCGATCTGCAGCTGGTTGAGAGCGGCGATGATGCCCAGTGCCAGGATGAGGATCGAGGCGGCGTTAGCCAATACCGAACCGTAGGACAGGCCACCCATGGTGTTCTGGATGAGGCCCTTGACTCCGGCCGCGACCGCCGCGGCGATGACGATGATCAAGACTGCCACGAACACCTTGGGCAGATAGCCGACGATTGCTGCCAGGTAGTTGCTGATCGGGTTGTCCCCGAAGACCCCGAAGGCGGTGGACAACACGAACAGCATGACTGTGTAGAAGACCAGCCTGGCCAAGATTCCCGCGGCGTCGTACTGGGACTTGGCCAGCGCCTTCTTGATCCCGCCGCGCTCCACTGCCCGGTCGAAGCCGACCTTCTGCAGCACTTTGGTCAGGATCTTCTCCAACGCCTTCGCGATGAAGTAGCCGATGATCAGGATGAGCAGGAAGCCGACGAGCTTCGGTAGGAACAGGACCACAGTGTCCACCAGGTTGGTGAAGGACTGCTTGATATCCATGAACAACTCTCTTCTGTGGATGTCGAAGGGTTACATCTGATTGGCTGAGGGCCAGCGCGTCGTGCTAGCCGCCTCGCCGCTCGCCCCGATCCGCGTCGACGTCGATCTGCTCTGCGCGGACGTCCTCTGAGACCTGCGCGGTGTCGGTCACAACGTCCTTGTCCAACCGGACCCGCTCGACCGGCACGGTCTCCTTCTGCACGACCGGGCGCTCCTCGGTCAGGGTGACCTCGTGCTCTTCCTCTGACAGATCAGCACCGCTCATCGCCGCATCACGATTCGCTTCGGTGATCGGTTCGCGCTCGACCCGGACCTCCTCGCGGGAGACCGGCACCTGCACCGATTCGGTACTGGTCGTGACGTACTTGCGCAGCTTTGCGCGACCGGTCTCCACCTGCTCCGTGCCGACATCGAGGCGCTCCTCCGAGCGCGTCATCGCCTCATCGGTGTTCGGCCCGGACACGTCGTGGCCGGCCGTGCCGCTGGGCTCATCGCCATGGGCCTCGTGGCCGACGTCGGTGCCCTGGCTCAGGCCGTAGTAGCGGTAAAGCTCGGCCTCTTCCCCGGGTTCGAGGTGACCGTCACCTTCTACCTGCGGGGCATCCTGGACCTGGTCCTTGGTTACCGGGACAGACAGACGGCCATTGCTGAAGGTGGCCTGCTCCAGCGGCACGAAGCTCTCTTTGGTACCGAACAGACCGGTGCTGACGGCCGCCCACGTGGCCTGGCCACTCTGGTCATCGAGATAGATCTGTCCGACCTTTCCGATCTTGTCGCCGGAGCTGTCCTGCACGGTGGCACCCATCAGTTCTTCCACGTTCTGCTGATCCAACACGTTGTTCCTCCTTCATCGGCCTGGCTCGGTTCTGCCGGACTGTCTCACCAGTGGGACGTTGCCGAGACAAGATAACCCCAATATGGTCCAGATAGACAGTTTAAACTTATGCACTATGAGCCGAAACGACACAATCGGATGCGTAGCACGGAGAAGTGGGACAGGATCGCCTGAACTACTACGATGGCGGCACGGTGAGCGAATTCCGGGGCACCAATGACCAGCGGGACGCGGCTAGCCGCGAGCGTCCGGTCCCGCGAGCCGACGCTGTCGTGAGCCGGGAGCGCATCCTCGACGCCGCGGCAGCGCTGTCCGGCGACCGGCGGGTGAGCATGATCGAGGTGGCGGCGGCGGCGGGTGTGGGCCGCTCCACGCTGTACCGCCACTTTCCCACTCGACAAGCGCTCGAGGAGGCGCGGCAGAAGCGGGGAAATGACGTCTCCCCTCTGCCGGCCATCTCGCGGCCGGCGTGGCAGGTGGCCACCCTGCCTTACCGGGCGCCGGGGCAGCTCGGCCGCGAGAGCCCCCTCGCGCTGGAGGTGACCCACGTTCTGGACGAGGTGCCACCACATCTCGTCCCCGATCAGCTGGTGGCCGAGGCGCGCCGCGCCGCCGGCGTGGCCGTTGCCCTCTACGTCGTCGACATAGCCGGCTCGTATCTCGTTCGACTCGCCGGCTCGGAAGACTTCCCAGCCGAACTCGAGGCGCCGCCGGCACTGGGTCCGGAGATCGTGCCCGAGGGCATGCCTGCCTTCCAGGCGCGGCTACGTCAGCAGCTCCCCGGATGCGTGACCCAACCACTGTGGCTCAGAGGGCGGATCACCGGTCTGCTGCTCTGTGTCGGCACACCGGTCTCGCCGCTGGACGACATCGCCAAGCAGGGAGCTGCCGCGCTCGAACTCGCGAACGACTACACCGACGTGATCGAGGCCGCGCGTCGGCGAAAACCGCCGACCCCGGCGGCTGAGATCCAGCAGAACCTGTTCCCGCCGCGGATCGCCCGGATCTCCGGCGCCCAGCTCGCCGGCGGCATTCTCCCTGCCTACGAGGTCGGTGGCGACTGGTTCGACTTCGTCGAGAACCGTGACGGCGCTTGGCTGGCCATCGCCGACGCGGCGGGAAACGGCCCCACTGCAGCCGGGCTCGGTGCGGCCGCTCTCGGTGCCCTGCGCGCTTCACGCAGGAGCGGCCATGACCTCGAGCAGGCGCTGGTGGCAACGCACGAGACGGTGCGTCGGCTAGGGAATCCCGAGTTCTATGTCACCGCGCTCATCGCCCGGTGGCGCGCTGCGACCAGCACGTTCACCTGGGTGAACTGCGGTCATCCGCACGCGTACCTGGCCGACGCCGACGGCAATGTCAGCGAACTCGAGGGGCCGATCCACATGCCGTTGGGCACCGGACCGGACGGGCCGTCCTTCGCATTGACCGATCGCCAACTGGCATCGCAGGAGCGCGTGATCCTGGTGACGGACGGGATCACGCAGCGACGGGTCGAGGGAGGCGGGCGGTTCGGGATCGACGGCATCCGACGCGCCGTCGCTGGTGTGCAGAACTCTACGGCTGCTGGCACCGCGATGGCGATCCTGCAGGCCGTCACCGACTCATGGAAGGAGCCCCTGGAGGACGACGGCACGGTCGTCGTACTGTGCGTGTCCTAATTCGCCGGGCCGCCTGCGGGAAGCGCGGACAGTTGCGCCCTCTCGAAAGCTCTGCTGACATGAACCGCTCAGGGCATAGCTTCCGTATACCTTGGGTGGCGGCAGAGCTTTCGATCAGCGGCAGAGGCCTGTCGATCCAAGGCGTCAGCGCCCTGCTCGGCATACCGGCTCCGACGATCCGCTCCTGGGAGCGCCGGTACGGCCTTGCCCAAACCGCCCGTACCAGCGGCGGTCACCGGCGCTACACGGCGCCGGAAATTGCCGATCTCCGCCTGATGCGTGACGAGATCAGCAGAGGCCGGCGTACTTCGGAGGCGGCGGTGCTGGTCCGCGACGCCGCGAGCACAGCCGAGCCGTACCGCTCGCTCATCCAGGGTTTTCTCGACGTGGCTGAAACCATGAACTCTCGCCAGATGGACATCCTGCTGGACCATTGCCGCAACGCATTCGGGCTGGACGAGGCCATCTGCCGCGTGGTGCTGCCGGGAATGCGACTGATCGGGGTGGCCTGGCAGACCGGTCGGTGTGACATCTCCCAGGAGCATCTGGTCACCCATGCGACGCGCGGCTGGCTGCAGAAGGTCTTGTCCTCCGGACCGGTCCCGTGGCGGCCACAGACGATTGTGTTGAGCTGCGGGCCCGGCGACCTGCACACCGTCGGACTGGAGGCGATGGAGGTCCTCCTCGCCCAACGTGGCTGGGAATGTCACCTGCTGGGCGAGCGCATCCCACCAGCGGACCTGACCGCCGCCATCAACCGAACCCGAGCCTCGGCCACCATCGTGGTCTCGCACATCTCCTCGCACCGCCGCGCGACCGTCGCCTCGTTGCAGGCGGCCGCTGCTACGAGCACGCAGTTGTTCTACGCCGGTAACGCCTTCTTGACGTCGCCGGGACGCAAGGGCGTACCAGGCACCTATCTCGGCGAGGATCTGACCTCAGCTGTGGAAACCGTGTCCGCCGCACTGCAGAAGGCGTAGTGCTTTTGCTGTCAACGATGGCACGATCGGGTCGGGGCGGTGCCCCGTCTGACCTGAGGGGTGGCTCATGATCCAACCGGTTCTCTCCCGACGTAGTGCCCTCGGCGTGTTCGGCCTGGCCGGCCTTGCCGCCGCTGCGGGATGTGGCAGCAGCGTGGGCGGTGGTGGTGGTGGTGGCGGTGGTGGCGGTGGCGGCTCCGGCTCCTCGGGCGGCGGTGGCGCGATCAAGGTCGGCCTGGTCATTCCGCAGGACGGCGTCTACACCCCGCTCGGTGTCGACATGAAGAACGGCTGGGACCTCTTTCTCGAGCGCAACGACGGAAAGCTCGGCGGGTACGACGTCGAGACCGTGATCGCCGACGAGGGTGAGGGGCCTGACACCGGCGTCCCCGCGATCCAGGGTCTGATAACCCGGGACAACGTGGACGTACTGGTCGGCATCGTGAACTCCGCGTCAGCGCTCGGCTCGGCCGAGGCGATCGCGGCGGCCAAGAAGGTGCTGGTGATCTCCAACGCCGGCGCGATCGCGGTGACCGGTGATGCCCGCAATCCCTACATCTGGCGTGCTTCGTTCACCAACGCCCAGGCCGCCTTCGCGATGGGGGAGTACCTCGCCGCGCAGCAACCAGCGGGCGGGGTGTTTCTGATGGCGCCGGACTATGCGGCCGGTCAGGAGACCTTCGTGGCGTTCAAGGAGTCCTACGAGGGAGGCGGGGGCACGATCGCCGGCGAAGCGCTGACCCCCTTCGGTACGACCCAGGACTTCCAGCCGTTCCTGTCCGCGATTCCAGGGTCCGGCGCCGGAGCGACCTTCGTCTTCTACTCCGGTGGCGAGGCGGTCAGCTTCGTCCAGCAGTACGCGAGTTTCGGGCTCAAGGAAACCGTGCCGCTGTACGGGTCGGGCTTCCTCACCGAGGGCAGCGTGCTCGAGGCGCAGGGTGAGGCAGCTGTCGGGATCCAGACCGCCCTGCACTACTCGACCGAGATCGACAACCCAGCCAATACCGAGTTCGTCGAGGCCTATCAGGAGGCCTACGACGTGCTGCCGACCTGCTTCGCCGTACAGACCTGGGACGCCGCGCTGGTCCTCGACCTCGCGCTGGCCGAGAGCGAGGACCTGTCCGGGGATGCGGTCTCCGAGGCACTCGGCGGACTCGGTGAGATCAGCGACAGTCCGCGTGGACCATGGACCTTCGACGGCCAGTCGCCCAAGCACATCGAGTACCTCCGCGAGGTGCAGGAGGGTGAGGGTGGCCTGATCAATGTGGTCGTCGAGGAGCTGGGCGAGTACGGCCAGTAGGGCGGAGCGGCCGGGCGAAGCCGCGCCGAACGTTGGCTGGGGTGAGACGGCCGGGCGAAGCCGCACCGCAGGTGGCTGGGGTAAATCGGCCCACTTGGAGCAGTAAGGTGCGGCCCTCATGACTGAGTGGTTCGCCGACAACTTCGTCTCGATCCTCAACGGGCTGGCCATCGGCTCCTTGCTGTTCATCCTGGCCGTGGGGCTGTCGCTGGTCTTCGGGATGATGGACGTGCTCAACCTGGGGCACGGCGCCCTGTATCTGATCGGCGCCTATGTCGGCTATCAGTTCACCGGAGGCGTCTCGTCCTGGGGCGGATTCCTGACCGCGCTGGGCGTCGCGGCCGCGTTCGGGCTGGTCGCCGGACTGATCCTGTCGGTGGCCACCGAGCCGCTGGTCGGTCGCGGGCATCTGGATCAAGCGCTGCTGACCCTCGGTGTTGCCCTGGTCGTGGCCGAGGTCATCTCGATCATCTTCGGTGACGACGTCCAGAATGTCGTCGCCCCACCGGGCCTGAACGAGTCGATCCAGGTGTTCGGTAACACCTATCCGGCTTACCGGCTCGCGCTGATCGGGGTCGGCGCCGTGCTGGCCGTCGCGGTCTGGCTGGTCATCGAGAAGACCTCGCTCGGCGCTCTGATCCGCGCCAGCGTCAGCGACCGGGAGATGGTTTCCGCTGTCGGTGTCGACAACCGCAAGGTCAAGGCCGGGGTGTTCGCATTCGGCTCCATGCTGGCCGCTCTCGCCGGGGTGCTGGGCGGTCCGGTGTACGGCGCCCGCACCGGCCTGGATGAGACCGTGCTGCTGCTGGCCCTCGTGGTGATCGTGATCGGCGGGTTGGGGTCGGTGCGCGGCGCGCTGATCGGTTCGCTGGTGATCGGCCAGGTCGAATCCCTGGGCCGGGCCAACTTTCCGGACTTCGCGTCCTTCATGCTGTTCGGTGCCCTGGCCCTGGTGTTGATCATCCGCCCACGAGGGCTTTTCGGCAGCAAGGTGGGTGCCGGATGAGCGTTGAGCCCGCGCCGTCCGCTGTGGACGCTCCGAGTGCCGCTGCTACGGGTACGGGCGCCCCTTCCGGATCCACCCGCCGGCGGTTGCCGTTGACTGGATTGACCGCGTTGGCAGTGCTGATCCTGCTGGCGGCCGTACCGCTGTTCGTGGCCCCGTTCCAGACTTCGATGCTGGCCCGAATGCTCATCTTCGCCCTGCTGGCGGTCAGCCTCGACCTGCTGGTCGGAGTCACTGGACTCCCGTCGCTGGGCCATGCGGCGTACTTCGGCGTCGGCGCCTACACCGCCGGTCTGGTCGCCAAGTACTGGACCGCGTCGGCGCCCGTACCGTTGTTGGCCGCCGTCGGCGTTGCCGCGTTCGCCGCGGCGGCCACCGGCTGGCTGGCGGTCCGATCGCATGGCGTGTTCTTCCTGATGTTGACCCTGGCCATCGGCGAGCTGATCCAGCAACTCGCCGAGAGCTGGTCGGGGGTGACCGGCGGCGACAACGGGCTGAGCGGCATTCCCGCGGTCGAGGTCGCCGGGCAGCCACTCACTCTGGTCGGCTATGTGTATTGGTACGTCCTTGTCTTCGCCGTCCTCGGATTCGCGGTGATCTGGGCTGTGTCGCGCTCGCCATTCGGGGCCGGTCTGCGCGGAATCAGGGACAACGAGCCGCGGATGCGCTCGCTCGGGTACTCACCGTTCCGCTACAAGTTGGCCGGATTCGTGATCGCCGGTGCGGTCGCGGGTCTGGCCGGTGGGCTGCTCGCCTCCCAGCAGTTCGCTCTCGTGACACCTGCTGATCTTGGGTTCACCACGTCGGCCTTGGCGCTGCTCGCGGTGGCTGTCGGGGGAGCGGGCTCGCTCTGGGGCCCGGCGATCGGAGCAGCTCTGGTGGTCCTCATCCGGGACGTGTACGGACCCGACCTCGATGGCCACGGCACGCTGGTGTTGGGCGCGGTCTTCATCGTGGCGGTCTACCTGCTGCGCAACGGAATCGCCGGCCTGGCCACCACCCGCTTCCGCCGCAGGGGTCCGCCCCCCTCCGACGCTGCGCCCCCACCCGACCCGACTCAGGGGGCCACCGGGGCTCCCGTATCTGGCGGTTTCCGTCAAAACCGCCAGGATGGGCGCCAGGCCGGAGAGAGTAGCCAACGTCTGGACTCCGACCACCCCTCATCTGATCCGCCCAATCCTGGGGTGAAGCGGTCGTGAGCGCCCTGTTGGAGCTCCGCGGCGTGGGCCGAAGCTTCGGTGCGCTCAAGGCCGTGGACGGCGTGGACCTCGACATCGAGTCTGGTGCCCGGCACGCGCTGATCGGCCCCAACGGTGCCGGCAAGAGCACCCTGTTCCGCCTGATCAGCGGTGAGATGGCGGTGACCTCGGGAACGGTGACACTGTCCGGCGACGAGGTGACCAAGCTGTCCCAGGTACGCCGGGCTCGGCGCGGCCTGGCCCAGACCATGCAGCATTCCAGTCTGTTCCTGACCCAGACGGCGGCTCAGAACGTGGCGCTGGCCGCCCAGCGGCACCGGGGCAGTGCGCGGTGGTTGTTGCCGCGACGTCAGCGCGATGTCGATGACCGGGTCGCCGACCTGTTGGATGAGGTCGGCCTCTCGGAGCGGGCGCAGGTCCCGGTCTCGTCGCTCTCGCACGGGGAGCGACGCCAGCTCGAGATTGCCGTCGCCCTGGCTTGCGAGCCTCGACTGCTGCTGATGGACGAACCGGCCGCGGGTATGTCACTGGCCGAGAGCGGACGACTCACTGAACTGGTCCTGGCCCTGCCGCGGGACATCACTGTGATCATCGTCGAGCACGACCTCGACGTCGTCTTCGCTCTTGCCGAACGGGTAACCGTGCTGCATCTCGGACAGGTCCTGCTGACCGGCTCACCAGACGAGGTCCGCGGCAGCGCCGCCGTACAGGAGGCCTATCTCGGGTCGAGCACCCGCGGCGAGCTCTTCGCCCCGGCTGCGAGCACTCCCCATTCGCCTCAGGGCCGCCCTAAGGCGAATGTTTCGACTCAGGGTCGCCCTGAGTCAAGCCTTGGTGATGCCTCGTGACACTGCAGATCAGCGGGCTGACCTCCGGGTACGGGCGGAGCAGTGTGCTGCAGGGCGTCGATCTCGATGTGCCCGACGGGCGGGTCCTGGGTCTGCTCGGGCGCAACGGCGTCGGCAAGACCACGCTGATCCACACCGTGATGGGATTGGTCCGCCCGACCGGTGGCTCGATCACCCTGGATGGCGAGGAACTCGCGGGCCGGCGTTCCGACCAGGTCGCCCGGGCCGGACTGGCGCTCGTGCCGCAGGGACGGCGGATCTGGCCGAACCTCGACGTCACCGAACACCTGGATCTGGCCTCCCGGCGCGGTGGCGGTGCGGGGATCTGGACCGTGCCGAAGATCCTGGAGTTGCTGCCGCGACTCGGTGAGCGCCGCAATCACCTCGGCGGCCAGCTCTCCGGCGGCGAGCAGCAGATGCTGGCCATCGCTCGAGCCCTGCTCACCGGGCCGCGCATGCTACTGATGGACGAACCCTCCGATGGCTTGGCGCCGACGATCGTGGATCAGATCGGTGGGGTAATCGGCGCCCTCAAGGAACAGGGCGTCACGGTGCTGCTGGTCGAACAGGACCTGCATCTTGCGTTCCTGGTCGCCGACGAGATCACCGTGATGGTCAAGGGCCAGATCGCGCACCGTTGCTCGACCGCAGACTTCCGAGCCGACGAGCCGACCGCCCGCCGGCTGCTCGGCGTCGCCTGACCCGCACCATCGCGGCTCAATCCTGGCGGTTGTGACGTAAACCGCCAGGGAAGTGTCGCGGCTGGGGCGCCGCTCGGTCTCTCTTCCTGGCGGTTTTGACGTAAACCGCCAGGAAGCGGCCCCGGTCAGCTGGAGCAGAGCGCCTTCCATCGGGCTTCGGCACCGCGTCGCCAGGCGTCGTGCTTCTCGTGGAACAGCTCCCGGGCGGTACGACCGGCCCAGTCATCGGGCAGCAGCGCCGTCGGCAACTGGGGATCGAGGAACGGGAACCGCCGCCACTCGTGCACCAGATGGATCTGGGCCAGCAGAGCCTCGGTGTCATCGGCGGGTTCGAGATCGCTGAAGGTAACCAGAAACCGCTCGTACCGTGCCGCGATCTCCGGAAGGTTCCAGGCTCGATCGACCAGTTCGGGCTCGTTCCCGATCCCGCCGTGTCCGCCCACGAAGGAGAACACCGATCGGTGCACACCGAGGTCGGCCAAGACATCGCCGGCTTCTTCGGCAAGGTGCGGCCGGGGGGTGACCCAGACGCCGGGTGCGGGCGAGCCGAAACCGGCCCAGGCCAGGCGGGTACGCGCACGCCGTCGCAGGCCGCGCTCGGTCTCCGGGACGCTGACCAGCAGGACCAGCCACTCGCCGTCCCAGTCGGGGGTCTCGCTGGCGAAGGTGTAGATCCGCTCAGCGCCGTCGCTCAGTAGCCGCCGACCCGTCTCGGTCAGGCTCCACTGTGCCCGTCGGCCGACCTTGGTCGAGGTGATCAACCCGTCGGCACCGGTACGGGCCAGCGCCTGTCGTGCGGCCCGGTGGTCGATCCCGAGCAACTCCATCGTGTCGGTCAGCGTGGCGGTCCACACCGGCCGTTTGCGTGGGAGCACGAACTCGCCGAGCACGGTCAGCAGGTACGACGAGGCGCTGGCCGTACCGAACTCATGCCGTCGGGCCGCGACTCCGGGTGGGCTGTACTGCCCCGATCGAGTAAACGCGAAATCGAGGCCGGTCATCTCCTGCGACGGTGACACTGACAACCTCCCGCGCCGATCGTGACACAGCACAGGGTCTCCCGTACGACGCCACCGGAGAATCCCGCCACCGTGGATTGATCTGCGACATCCCCTTGACGAGGAGCACCGATTCTGTAGACAATTAACTTACCCGCACCGTGAGGAGCAAGTCCATGACCAGTGCAGGCGTACCAGTCACCGAAACCGATGCCGAGCCCGTGACCCCCGTCACCGACGTGCCCACTGTCAGCTTCCGGACCCGACCAGAGGACTACCAGCACTGGAAGCTCGCGGTCGACGGCGAGATCGCCACGCTCACCCTCGACGTCGACGAGCAGGGCGGCATCGTGCCCGGGTACGAGCTCAAGCTCAACTCCTACGACCTGGGCGTCGACATCGAGTTGTACGACGCCACCACCCGGCTGCGCTTCGAGCATCCCGAGGTCAAGGCTGTCGTGATCACCAGCGGCAAGGAGAAGTCCTTCTGCGCCGGCGCCAACATTCGGATGCTGGCCGCATCCACGCACCCCTGGAAGGTGAACTTCTGCAAGTTCACCAACGAGACGCGCAACGGCATGGAGGACGCGACCGCGAACTCCGGCCAGACCTATGTCGCGGCGGTCACCGGGGCCGCGGCCGGTGGAGGGTACGAACTCGCGCTGGCGTGTGACCAGATCCTGCTGATCGACGACAACTCCTCTGCCGTGTCGCTGCCCGAGCTGCCGTTGCTCGGTGTGCTGCCCGGCACCGGTGGCCTCACCCGGGTGGTCGACAAGCGGGGCGTACGCAAGGACTTCGCCGACGTCTTCGCCACCAAGTCCGAGGGCATCCGCGGCAAGACGGCCGTCGCGTGGCGGCTGGTCGATGCGGTTGCGCCGAAGAAGGACTGGGCCGAGGCCGTCAGCGCGGCGGCCGGCAAGGCGGCCAAGGACTCCGGGCGGCTGTCCGGCGGGGCCGCCGTGAAGCTGACGCCGCTCGAGCCGACCATCACCGACGACCGGGTCGCCTACCGCCACGTCAAGGCCGACCTGGACCGGGACAGCAACGTCGTGACGATCACCGTGTCCGGACCGCCGGGTGCGGTGCCGGAGAATCTCGACCGGATCTACGAGCTCGGCGCGGACTTCTGGCCGCTGGCGATGAGCCGCGAGCTCGATGATCTGATCCTGCATCTGCGTACGAACGAACTCGAACTCGGCACCTGGGTGCTCAAGACCAAGGGTGACCCGTCCGGCGTTCTCGCGTTCGAGCGGGTGATCGCCGAACACAGCTCCAGCGACTGGTTCGTCAATGAGATCCGGCACTTCTACAAGCGCGTTCTCAAGCGCTTGGACGTCACCAGCCGTAGCCTGATCGCGGTTATCGAGCCCGGAAGCTGCTTCGCCGGACCACTACTCGAGCTGGCACTGGCCTGCGACCGGCAGTACATGCTCGAGGGACTGATGGAGGACGGCGCGCTCAGCGAAGAGGGCGAGGCCGGGCAGATCGTGGTGACCGAATCCAATTTTGGCACCTTTCCGATGAGCAACGGCCTGTCCCGACTGGAGTCACGCTTCTACGGCGACCCCGATGCTCTGGACCGGCTCCGCAAGGAGATCGGGAACGTGCTGGTGGCCGAGCGGGCCGACGGGTTGGGTCTGTTGACCTTTTCCCTGGACGACATCGACTGGGACGAGGAGATCCGGATCGCCACCGAGGAGCGTTCCTCGTTCAGTCCGGACGCCCTGACCGGCATGGAGGCCAACCACCGCTTCGTCGGTCCGGAGACCATCGAGTCCAAGATCTTCGGCCGACTGACCGCCTGGCAGAACTGGATCTTCATCCGCCCCAACGCGGCCGGCCCGGAGGGGGCGTTGCGGCGCTACGGGACCGGCCAACGCGCCACCTTCGACCGGAAGCGAGTGTGACCAGAACATGAGTCAGTCCATCGACTACACCGAGCGGATCCCCAACAACGTCGACCTCGCCGGCGATCGCCGGTTGCAGCGCGCACTCGAGGCATGGCAACCGGCCTTCCTCAACTGGTGGGCCGAGATGGGCCCCACCCTGGACACCAGCGACGTCTACCTCCGTACGGCGGTCACCGTCGGTCGAGAGGGCTGGGCGCACTTCGACCACGTCGCGCTGCCCGAATACCGTTGGGGCGTATTTCTTTCCGAGCGTGACCAGGAGCGCAAGATCGCGTTCGGTGCCAGCAAGGGCGAAGACGTCTGGCAGCAGGTGCCCGGTGAGTACCGCGCCGAGCTGCAGCGCCTGATCGTGATCCAGGGCGACACCGAGCCCGCCTCGGTCGAGCAGCAGCGCCGGCTCGGGCTGACCGCGCCCAGCCTGTACGACCTGCGAAACCTGTTCCAGGTCAACGTCGAAGAGGGCCGCCATCTCTGGGCGATGGTCTATCTCCTGCACGCCTACTTCGGACGCGAGGGACGCGACGAGGCCGATGCCCTGCTGATTCGCAACTCCGGCAGCGAGGACTCGCCGCGCATCCTGGGCGCCTTCAACGAGGAGACCCCGGACTGGTTGTCGTTCTTCATGTTCACCTACTTCACCGACCGGGATGGCAAGTACCAGCTCGGCACGTTGAAGGAGAGCGCGTTCGACCCGCTGTCACGGACGTGTGAGTTCATGCTCAAGGAGGAGGCCCACCACATGTTCGTGGGCACCACCGGGATCGACCGGGTGGTCAAGCGGTCCACCGAGTTGATGCGCGAACACCAGACCGAGGAGATCGCCCCGCACGGCGGCATCGCGCTGAACGTGATCCAGAAGTACATCAACTTCCACTTCAGCGTCTCCCTCGACCTGTTCGGGAGCGAGACATCCACCAACGCGGCCAACTACTTCACCGCCGGGCTCAAGGGCCGCTGGCAGGAGACCCGCCGCAAGGACGACCACCTGCTCACCGACGACACCAGCGAGATCGAGGCGATGGTCGACGGCCAGCTGAACTCGCAGGAAGTGCCCGCGCTGTTGGCGCTGAACCACGACCTGCGCACCGAGTACGTCGCGGACTGCCAGAGTGGGGTCAAGCGCTGGAACAAGGTCCTCGAGGACGCCGGCCTCGAGGTCCGGCTGCTCCTGCCGCACGTCGGCTTCAACCGTCACGTCGGGCTGTTCTCGGGCTCGAAGATCAGCCCCTCCGGCGAGGTCCTGACCGAGGACCAGTGGGCCAGCCGTGCGCCGGGCTGGCTGCCCACTCCGGAGGACAAGACCCACGTGCAGTCGCTGATGCAACCGGTCTACGAGCGCGGCAAGATCGCCAACTGGATCGCCGCGCCAAACCAGGGGATCAACGGACAGCCCTTCGAGTACGAGTACGTCCACCTCGCCTGAACCCGATGCTGGCCGTCCGCGGTGCCAACGTCGCCGTAAGGTGGTGGCTCGGTACGGCGCCCGCCGCGGCACCTAATGGAGGTGGGTCATGACATCGGCCCAGGAACCTGTCGTTGTCGATGTCTTGATCGTCGGTGCCGGACCGGTCGGCCTCTACGGCGCGTACTACGCAGGCTTCCGCGGCTTGAAGGTGGCCCTGATCGACTCGCTGCCCGAGGCCGGTGGCCAGGTCACCGCGATGTACCCGGAGAAGCAGATCTTCGATGTCGGTGGCTTTCCGACGATCAAGGGGCGAGAACTGGTCGCCAATCTGGTCGCTCAGGCCGCTCCGTTCGAGCCCATCTATCTGTTGGGGGAGCAGGCCGACAAGCTGGATCGGATGCCGGCCGGCGACGACGGACCGGACATCCTGGTCGTGACCGCCAGTTCGGGAACGCCGGTGAACGCCAAGGCGGTGATCGTCTCCAGCGGGATCGGGACCTTCACCCCGCGGCCGCTGCCCAACGGTTCGTCGTACGTGAACAGGGGCCTGTCCTACTTCGTGCCCGACCTCGCGCCGTACGCCGGGCAGGACGTGGTGATCGTCGGCGGCGGCGACTCGGCCTTCGACTGGGCTCTTGCCTTGGAGCCGCTGGCCCGCTCGGTCCACCTCGTCCATCGGCGGGACAAGTTCCGGGCCCATGAGCACAGCGTGTCCCTGGTGCGCGACAGCACCGTTCAGATCCTGGTGAACGCGCAGGTACGCGAGATCCTTGGCACGGACATGGTCGAGGGCGTCGACATTGCGATCAGCGGACAGCCCGAGCCGCTGGTGCTGTCCTGCCAACGGATCATCGCCGCGCTCGGCTTCACCGCCAACCTGGGGCCGCTGCTGGAGTGGGGCCTCGACATCCAGCACCACCGACACATCCCGGTCGACTCGGCGATGCGTACCGCACAGCCGGGCATCTACGCCGCCGGTGACATCACCGAGTACGACGGCAAAGTGCGGCTGATCTCGGTGGGATTCGGGGAGATCGCCACGGCGGTCTGCAACGCCGCCCACCATATGAACCCGGCCATGTCGGTCTTTCCCGGTCACTCCAGCGACATACCGCCGCCGGCCCCCCGGGAGTCTGCGCTGTCCGAGCAGTCCGTACCCGCGGCCTGAATTCGCACTTCGAGCCCACCACCCTCTCGAGCGGAAGGACCCCGATGCCGTACGTCATCGCCGAGCCGTGCATCGACGTGATGGACAAGTCGTGCATGGAGGAGTGTCCGGTCGACTGCATCTACGAGGGGGCGCGCAAGCTCTACATCCACCCGCGCGAGTGCATCGACTGCGGGGCCTGCGAGCCGGTCTGCCCGGTCGAGGCGATCTCCGTGGACCGCCGGGTCGCCCCCGAGCAGGAGGCCTTCATCGCCGACAACGAGCGGTTCTTCGCCGAGCCGCTGCCCGGTCGTGATGAGCCCCTCGGTACCCCGGGCGGGGCGTCGCTGCTCGGGCCGGTGGGCGTGGACACCGAGATGGTCACCGAGCACCCGTCCCAGGACGGGTGATCTCGCTGTATTCGATTCCGTCCTACGGCGATGTGCCGGTGATCGACGCCCACGTGCACCTGGCCCGGCGCTCTAGCCTGAAGATGCCGTTTGACCTGTGGGTGCAGAACAGCGATCCCGCCGCGGACTGGGCGCAGTTGCTGGACGACGACGGGGTCGTGCGGCCGTCCGCGGTCAGCGCCTTGTTCGCCTCGCAGGGGGTCGATGTCGCGTTCCTGTTCGCTGAGTACAGCCCGAAAGTCACCGGCATGCAGGCGATCGAGGACATGCTGCCGATGATCGAGCACGATCCGCAGCGGTTCCGGCTGGTGGCCAACCTCAATCCGCATCTGCACTACCCGGTCGCGGCCGAACTGGAACGGCAGTTCGACCTCGGTGCGATCGCGCTGAAGGTCCACCCGGTGCACGCGGGTTGTGCGGTGGACGACAAGGCGCTCTATCCGGCGTATTCCGTGTGCGAGGCCCGAGGAATTCCGCTCATTGTCCACTGTGGAACGTCGAACTTCCCTGGCGCAGAGAACAAGTACGGTGACCCGGTCTACCTCGACGACGTCTTGCGCGACTTTCCGGATCTGACACTGGTGCTGGCTCACGGTGGCCGGGGCTGGTGGTACGACGCGGCTGCCTTCCTTGCCCTCACCTACCCCAATGTCTGGATCGAGTTGGCGGGGCTGCCGCCGCGCCGGTTACCCGATTACTACGCGAAATTCGACCTTGCCCGGCTTGCCCGCAAGTGGATCTTCGCCACGGACTGGCCGTCGATGCCCGGCATAGCCAAGAACATCGCCGCCGTGGCCGCGCTCGGGTTGCCCGACGAGGTGCTGGCCGGTGTACTCAGCGGCAATGCGCAGCGCGTCTACAACCTGGGTGAGATCTCCGCATCCACGAACTGAGGAGAAGACGATGACCACGACGAGCGACGGCGCGGCAGGCAACGACCTACCCGCAGGCAACGACCTGCCCGTGGTTACCGACGCGACGACGGGCGCGCATCCACCGGCTCAGCAGGATGAACCGTCGAGGGAGCACGGCGTACCGGCGTCCGAACTGTCCGACGAGGACCTCGAGCGCCAGGGAACCCATGCGCATGAGACCCGCAACTGGGTGTTCCTGCACGGCACCGCGGAGCAGTTCAAGACGCACACGCAGCGGATGCTCGAACTCGAACAGGAGTACCTGCGTCGGCATCCGAAACGTACCTGGCAGGGCACCGAGGGCGGGGCGGTGCCGGGCGACGAGCGCGATTACCTGGCCCGGATCGCTGCGACGCCTGACGGTCAGCTGCACAAGCTGGAGGCGCACCATGCTGCACGCGAACTGGGCCTGCGGCCCGAGCGGGTGGCCGCACTGCATCGGCAGAACCCGCCGCTGTTGAGCACGCACGGCGACTATCGCGTGCTGACCGACGCCGGCCGCGGCTGGCTCGCAAACCCACGGTGATCATCGGAAAGTGACGGGTTTCAGCGCCCATCCCATGTTGATCATCGGATTGTCGCGGGTTTCGTCGCTCGCCGACGTCCGAAACCCGGGCATATTGCGATGATCAACACCGCTGGTGCGTTCTCCACAAGGGTGGTTGGCTCGTCCACAATGCGGCCAGTGCGCCACCTCGCGGTGACCGCGCGATGCATCGTCGCGGCATGGGAGCACGTACGTGGCAGCTAGCCCTCACCGGGACACCGCTGATGGCGTCGCAAGCGGCACCTCGCCGGGGCGGTCGACCGGGTCGTGGCGAGCCGTCGCGGGCGCGGATCGCGCAGGGTGTCTATCTCGTCGGCGACGCTCCGCTCACGCTGAGCCGGCAATGTCGGGCGTTGCTGCCAGCCTTGCCGGCAGACAGCGCCTTCAGCCATTGGACCGCCACCTCACTGCTGGGACTTCCGTCTCGCAACACCGCCAAGCTGCACGTGACACTGACGCCGCGCAGCGTGCTTCCGCAGCGGGCCGAACTCGTCGTGCACGGCCGAGAGTTGGTGCCCGGTGACCTCGTGGCGATCGACGGCCTGCCGGTCACATCCGGTCCGCGGCTGTTCCTCGATCTGGCGCCGATGCTGACCGAACGGGAACTGGTGGTGCTCGGCGACGCGCTGCTCCGGAGCAGGCTCGCGGACCCGGCAACGCTCGCCCAGCGGGTGCAGGCAGCCTCGCGGCGCCGCGGAGTCGTACGTGCGCGCGAGGCACTCAAACTTCTGGACGGGCGAGCGCAGTCCGTACCCGAGTCATTGGTCCGCCACGTCATCCTGAGCGGCGGATTACCGGCCCCGGTCACGCAGCTGCCGATTCTCGATCAATGCGGGCGGGTAGTGGCCCATGCGGACCTCGGCTACGAAGAATGGAAGATCCTAATCGAATACGAGAGGCGGCAGCACAGTGGTGGCGATCAGTTCGGCCGCGACATCGAGCGATATTCACGCATGGCGGCCGATGGCTGGCTGGTGCTGCGATTCTCGGCCGCGCATCTGGCCCGCCCGTACCAGATCCAGGACCGGGTACGACACGCCCTGACGAGCCGCGGCTGGACCCCGCCGCCGCGGATCTAGACCCGCAAGCAAAGTTGATCAGCGGAATTAGGCGGGTTGTTTGCCCGAATACGCCCAACATCCCCCGATATTCCGATGATCAACTTGGGTCTGAGGCCGGGGCGGACCGGTCACACTTCGAGCAGGACGGCGGTTCCCTGGCCGACACCGATACAGGCCGCGGCCACGGCCAGCCCGCCACCTCGTCGGCGCAGCTCACGGCAGGCATCCACGATCACCCGAGGGGCAGAAGCGCCCAATGGATGCCCGATCGCGATCGCACCGCCGTGCACATTGACCTTCTCCGAGTCGATCTGTGGGAGGTCGTGCAGCACGGAGAGCACCATCGCGGCGAAGGCCTCGTTGATCTCCCACACGGCGATGTCGTCGACCGACTTGCCAGTACGAGCGAGCAGCTTCTCGATCGCCCAGACCGGCGCGATCGAGAACTCCTGCGGATCCCGACCGACGGTGCAGGACGCGACGATCCGACCGATCGGTTCCAACCCCAACTCTTCCCCAACGGCGGCCGGACCGACCAGCGTGGCGATCGCTCCGTCGTTGATCGGTGAGGAGTTGCCGGCCGTGGACAGGCCGTCGGTGGAGAAGGCCGGCTTCAGCTTGGCCAGGGACTCCATCGAGGCGTCCGGCCGGATGTTCTCATCGCGCGACACGCCGTCGACCGGCATCACGTAGTCGTCGTGCAGCCCCTTCTCCCACGCCTCGTGCGCGAGGGCATGGCTGCGCACGGCGTAGGCGTCCATCGCATCGCGCCGGATCCGGTACCCCTGCGCCACGGTCTCGGCGCACCGGCCCAGCGGCGTCGTCCACTCGGCGGGCATCTTCGGGTTGACCATCCGCCAGCCAACAGTGGTCTGGTGCAACTCCATGCTGCGCGGCAGGCCTTCGGTGGGGCGCGGGATGACGTACGGCGCGCGGCTCATGCCCTCCATGCCACCGGCCAGCACAAGGCGTTGTTCACCGACGGCGACCGCGCGAGCGGCCTGGATGATCGCTTCGCCGCCGGATCCGCAGAGCCGGTTGACGGTGACACCGGGCACGGTCGTGGGCAGGCCAGCGAGCAGGCCGGCCATCCGGGCCACGTTGCGGTTCTCCTCGCCGGCGCCGTTGGTGTTGCCGAAGTAGACATCGTCGATCTGCGCCGGATCGAGGCTCGGAACGCGGGCCAACAGTTCCCGGATCGGCAGGGCGGCCAGCTCGTCGGTCCGGATCCCGGACAGCCCGCCGCGGTAACGGCCGAAGGGGGTACGGACTGCGGCGTACAGGTAGGCGTCCATGCCGTCCAGATTAGAGCTGCTGCGGACTGAGTGAAGGACGCCCTGTGTCGAACCTTTTGGTGCAAGGCGTCCTTCAGTCGGATGTGGGCCCGCCCTAGAGCTCCCCGACGCTGGTCACTCCGCCGTCGATGACCAGCGTCTGCCCGGTGATCCAGCTCGCCTCGTCGGAGAGCAGAAAGGCTGCGGCCGACGCGATGTCCTCGGGTACGCCGAGCCGCCCAGCCGGATAGCGGCTGGCCACTTCCTCCTCGCGGCCTTCGTACAGGGTGGTCGCGAACTGGGTCTTCACCACGGCCGGTGCCAGCGCGTTGACCCGAACCTTCGGGCCGAGCTCTACCCCCAGGTGGCTGGTCAGGTGGAACAGTGCCGCCTTGCTCGAGCCGTACACCCCGATCCCGCCTGCCGACCGCAATCCGGCCACCGAGGCCACGAAAAGCACCGCCCCGCCTTGCTCACCGAGCCACTGGTGGTACCCCTCTTGGACGAACCCGAGCGCCCCGACGTAGTTGATGTCGAAGATCTTGCGGGCGGCATCGAGGTCGGTGTCGATGACCCGGCCGTACACCGGGTTGATGCCGACGTTGCTGACCACGTAGTCGCAGCTGCCGAAGGTGTCGATCGCTGCCCGTACGGCACAGGCCCGGTGCTCGGCATCGCCGGCGTGCCCAGGTATGGCGAGGGCCACGTCGGTCCCGCCCAGCGTCTCCACCGCGGCATGTAACTCCTTGGGCTTGCGGGCGGTGATGACGACGCGGTCGCCCCGGTCGACGAGCTTGCGCGCGATGGCCAGGCCGATACCTCGGCTGCCACCGGTGACCAGAGCGGTACGAGAAGTCATGGCCCGGGACTGTAGCCAGTTCGCCTCCCACGGTTGAAGCGCACAACCGCGGGCGTACCGGTCAGTGCAGGACGGCGGCGGGGTCCACGTCGAGGCCGTGCAGCAGCCAAGTGAAGCCGCCGAGACCGGCCGGGTCGATCAGCTCGGCGCCGTCGCTCGTCCGCTGCAGTGCTGCGGCGTATCCGCTTGGATCGGCTGAATAGTCAGGGCGGCGTCCGTCGACCCCGAGGCGGCGCAAGGCAGTCCGCTGATCGGTGAGCATTGTGCGTGCCTGCCGTCCGCCCTTGAACGCCGCTTGCTCGCCGCCAGCCGTGACCGAGTCGATCGCTACGTGCGCTGTGATGTCGCAACGGCCGTCCGGCACGGGTTCGGTCTCGCGGCCGAGCCGGAAGCCGGTCAAGGTCCCGTACAGCGGGCGTCCATCCAGCACGTGCGCGTAATCGATCCCCACCGCCATTCCACGGCGTACGTGCGAGACGGCCTCGGCCCACGCGAGGTCTCGTCGGAGACCTATCTCGCGACGTTTCCCGTGCGGCCACCAGCGGGTCAGCCAAGCGGCTTCCCGCTCGCTCGGAGCGGGGCCAGGCGACTCCACTCCGGCTTCGTCCACGAGCAACACCCGGTGATCCATGACGATGTCGATAGGGACGTTGTCGAGCCATTCGTTGGCGATCAGGAGTCCGGTCGTGTCCGGTACGCGGCCGAGCCAACGGACTTTCCGCGCCAGACCCGCAGGTCGGGGGCGCCGCTCGATGACGCAGGGTCTGACGCGTGCCTTCACCCGCGGACCTATCGAGTCCACGACGGCGGTGAGTAGCTCGCCCGATCCACCACCGACATCCACCAGGTCGAATGCGTCCGGATGGCCAAGTGCGGCATCGACCCGGGAGAGCAGCTCGCCGAGGGCGGCAGCGAAGATCTCGCGTACCGAAGGGGACGCCGAAGCCGAGGTACGGAAGTGCCCAGCGGACCCCTGCCCGGCGACGTAGAAGCCGTCCGTCCCGTACAGCGCACGCTGCATCGCCACAGACCAGCGCACCGGTTCGGCCGGCGCGGCAGGACTCGACATCATGCGCGCGCTCTCAGGCACTCAGCTGTCGAAGCGGACGAATGCTCGAAGAGAGCCGACACCGTGGTCTCGCGTTTCTCGGAAGCCGACGGACTCATAGAAGACCCGTTGGCCCGGCTCGTCGTCGGTTAGCAGGACTTTCTGCCGTACGCCGGCGAAGTGTTTGAGCACTGCGAGCATCAGAGTCCGCCCGACTCCCGTGCGCTGAGCATCAGGATGGACGAGCAGATCCTGTACGTAGCAGATCGTGGCGCCGTCAGAGATCACTCGGGCCAGCCCGACCAGCCGTCCCTCGCAACGCGCGGCCAGGACGAGGGACGAGCCGGCAAGGGCTGCCTCGAGGGTCGACGGTTCATCGGTGTACGCCGTCCAGCCGACAGCCTCGTACAGCGACATGACCTCGGCTGGGTCGAGCACAGGAGATGCTTCGACGGACACCTCCCGGGACGGCATCGGGCCAACCTAGCCTCGGGAACCATGCTGGATCGCAGCCAGCTTGGGGTCGGTGTGGGAGTTCGAACCGGGAGTACGCGGTCCGAACCTCCCACCGAGCTCCACGCAGCCCGATATCGCGAGTCGTCAAGGTGACGAAGGCCACCCTCCCGACCGGTATCGGCGCGCCTAGGCTCTGCGCTGTAACAACTGCGTGAACCCACCATGACGTCTGGTACCCGCTTGCGGGACTGGAACCGAAAGGACGCGCTGAAGCCATGTCGTTGCATACCCTCGCGCCACTGCGGGTCGGGATCATCGGGGCCGGCCGAGTCGGTGCCGTGCTCGGTGCCGCCCTGTCCGAATCCGGACACCGGGTCGTGGCCGCTACCGCCGTATCCACCGCATCCCGCGACCGGGCCGCGCGCTTGTTGCCAGGTGCTGCTCTGCTGCCGGCCGACGAAGTCATCGCGCGAGTCGATCTGATTCTGCTGGCCGTGCCCGACGACACCCTGACCGACCTTGTCAGCGGCCTGGCCGAATCCGGGAACTTCGCCCACGGGCAGATCGTCGTGCACACCTCCGGCGCGCACGGATTGGCCGTGCTACAGCCAGCGATCGACCGAGGAGTCCTCCCGTTGGCTCTGCATCCCGTGATGACCTTCGCCGGGCGCCCCGAGGACGTGCACCGGTTGTCGGGCGTCCCATTCGGAGTCACCGCCAATGACGAGCACCGCGCTGTTGCAGAGACCCTCGTGCTGGAATTGGGCGGCGAGCCGGTCTGGGTCGAGGAATCCGCCCGTACGCTCTACCACGCCGCTCTCGTCGTCGGCTCCAACCACCTGGTCACCCTCGTCGCCGAGGCCCGAGACCTGTTGCGTACCGCGGGCGTCGAAGATCCGGCGCGGTTGCTCGGCCCGCTTCTTGGTGCAGCACTTGACAATTCCTTGCGGTACGGCGATAAGGCGTTGACCGGCCCGGTGTCGCGTGGTGACGTCGGCACCGTACGGCGGCACCTGCGCACGCTGGTCGAGCAGGCGCCGGACAGCGTGGCCAGCTACGTCGCCCTGGCCCGGCGAACCGCGCAGCGAGCGCTGGCTTCGGGCCGGCTCAAGCGACACGAGGCCACCCCGCTGTTGGATCTGCTGGCGCAGCGCCCGGTCAGCACCGGTTCGCCCAGCCATCCGGTCACCACCGGTTCAGCTGGTCGCCCCGCTGTACCCGGGCCGGCCGACAGTTCGGCGATCGGCTCATGACCGCCGCCGACCTCCAGGTCCCTCCGCTGCGGCCAGCCGACTCGGTCGATGTACCGCCTCCCGTCTCTGGCGGTTCGGCCGCGAACCGCCAGAGCGTTGACACCGTACGGGTGGTCCGCACCAGGCTTGAACTTGCAGCCGCCCGCCGCGCGCTGAACGGCCGGGTGGTCCTGGTCCCGACGATGGGCGCGCTCCATGAGGGGCATCGAGCTCTGCTGCGGGCCGCTGCATCGATGGGCGACCACGTGGTCGTGTCGATCTTCGTCAACCCGACCCAGTTCGCGGCTGGTGAAGACCTCGAACGCTATCCACGTACGCCGTCCGCCGATCTCGACATGTGCGCCGAGGAGGGGGTTGACCTCGTCTTCGCGCCCGAGTGCGAGCAGGTGTACGGGTCTGATCTCGGAATCCGGATCGACGGGGGCGCGCTGGCCGGCGAACTGGAGGGCGCCGTACGACCCGGGCACTTCTCTGGCGTACTCACGGTCGTGGCCAAGCTCTTTGGCATGGTCCGGCCCGACGCCGCGGTGTTCGGCGAGAAGGACTACCAGCAGCTCGTTCTCATCCGTGCGATGAGCCAGGACTTGCTGCTGGGTGTCGCTGTGTTCGGCCACCCGACCGTGCGCGAGAGCAACGGTTTGGCGCTGTCCAGTCGCAACCGCTACCTCGACGGGCATCAGCGCGTGGTGGCCCGCACGCTGTCTCGTGCCCTGACGGCCGGGGCTGCCATGGCCGAACAGGGCGGATCGCGCGTACGGGCCGCAGCCCAGGAGGTGCTCGACGCCGAGCCCGAACTCGAGCTGGACTATCTCGCCCTGACCGACCCTGATCTCGGGCCAGCTCCGAAGTTCGGCCCGGCCCGTTTACTCGTCGCCGCGCGCCTGGGTACGACCAGGCTGATCGACAACCTACCCGTCACGCTGGGTGTCGACCGGTGAACCGGACCGGGTTCCGACCGTTATCGCGATATCTGCGCGATTCGGCCCCTCAATCGGAGGGTTATCGCGATAACGGCGGTCATGGTGGATGGGAGGCGTCGGACTGATGTTCAGGACCATGCTCAAGTCCAAGATCCATCGCGCCACGGTCACGCATGCCGATTTGCACTACGTCGGATCGGTGACCGTCGATGAGGACTTGCTCGACGCCGCCGACCTGCTTCCCGGTGAACAGGTGGCCATCGTGGACGTCACCAACGGAGCGCGGCTGGAGACCTATGTCATCCCCGGCGAACGCGGTAGCGGAGTGCTCGGTATCAACGGTGCGGCGGCCCATCTCGTCCATTCCGGCGACCTGGTCATCCTGATCAGCTACGGACTGCTGGACGAGACTGAGGCCAAGAGCCATCTGCCCAAGGTGGTGCACGTCGACGAGGCCAACCGGATGGTCTCGCTGGACACTGACATGGCAGCCCCGGCATCGGGGAAAACCGCTTTACGTCGCGGCGACGACCCACGACGCCCTAACCTGCTCGCATGACCGAGTCAGGGACGTCGACTACCCGCCTCCAGGAGTGAGCGCAGGTCATCGCGTGTCCGGACTTCCCCGACGGCTGAACGCTGCCGGCCCAGGATGGTCCCGGCAGGCGGATGTCTGCGTGGTCGGGTCCGGCGTCGCAGGTCTTCGTACGGCTTTGCACGCCCGGTCGTACGGGTTGTCGGTGATCCTGGTGACCAAGGTCAACATTGACGACGGCTCTACTCGCTGGGCGCAGGGCGGGATCGCCGCCGTGCTGGACCCGACGGACACCCCGGCCGCCCATGCCGCCGACACGCACGCGGCCGGCGTCGGGCTCTGCGATCCGGTGGCGGTCGACGTCCTGGTCAACGAGGGACCCGGTCGGCTTCGTGAGCTGATCGAACTGGGTGCCGCGTTCGACCGCACTCCGGACGGCAAGCTGGCCCTGACCCGTGAAGGTGGGCACCATGCCCGCCGGATCGTGCACGCGGGCGGAGATGCGACCGGGGCCGAGGTGCAACGCGCCCTGCACGCGGCCATCGTCGGCGACGCTGGGATCGACCTGATCGAGCATGCGATGGTCCTGGACCTACTCCTTGCCGCCGACGGTCGGGCGGCAGGAGTGTCCCTGCATGTGCTCGGCGAGGGCAGTACCGACGGGGTCGGCGCTGTACTGGCTCGAGCGGTCGTCCTGGCCACCGGCGGGATGGGTCAGATCTACGCCGCGACGACGAACCCCTCGGTCTCCACCGGGGACGGGGTGGCCCTCGGCTTGCGCGCCGGGGCGGTGGCCGCGGACCTAGAGTTCGTCCAGTTCCACCCCACTGCGCTCTATCTCGGTCCCCAGGCGACCGGTCAGCAGCCACTGATCAGCGAGGCCATGCGCGGTGAGGGGGCGTTTCTGATCGACGGTGGGGGGCAGCGGTTCATGACCGGCATTCATCCGCTGGCCGACCTCGCGCCGCGCGACGTCGTCGCCAAGGCGATCACCCGTGTCATGCTCCGCGAGGCCAGCGACCACGTCCGCTTGGACGCCACGGGGATAGCGGATCTCGACGCGCGGTTCCCGAGCATCATCGCCTCCTGCCGGGCCGCTGGCATCGAGCCCCGGTCGGAGCCGATCCCGGTCCGTCCCGCCGCGCACTACGCCTCCGGCGGCCTGCGTACGGATGTGTGGGGCGCTACGTCGGTGCCTGGATTGTTCGCCTGCGGGGAGGTCGCCTGTACCGGAGTGCACGGGGCAAACCGACTGGCCTCCAACTCGTTGCTCGAGGGCCTGGTCTTCGCCGCCCGGATCGGTGCTGCGCTTGGCAAAGATCTTTCCCCGCAGGCAGATCCGGTTCCAGCGCATGCACCGTACGGCGCGCTGGACCCGGCAATCCGATCGGAACTCACCGCGGCCATGTCCACCCACGTTGCGGCGTTGCGTTCCGGCGACGGGTTGGCCAAGGCAGGCGAGACTCTCCGCGACCTGTCCATCCGTGCCGTGCAGGAACCGGGTCCCGCAGCCTGGGAGGTCACCGACCTGCTCATGGTGGCAAGTGCGATGACGGCGGCCGCGACCCAACGGACCGAGACCCGCGGTTGCCATTGGCGAGCGGATCACCCCGATGCAGACGCATCCTGGCTGGGCCGGATCGACGTGACCCTCGATGCCGACGGCACGCTGCAGACCGCCTTCAACCCGTTGCGAATCGGCGCCGAATCCGATGCGGCACAAGGTGCCACGGTATGACGCACGACCCTCGCATCGCCGACTCAGGCCTGAATCCGGATTGGGTGGGCGAGCTCGTGGCTCGGGCGCTCGCCGAGGATCTCGGCCTCCCTGGCGACGGACCACATGCCGGGCACGACGTGACCGGGGAGGCCACGATCCCGGCCGGCCAAGTGGACACCGCCGAAATCGTGGCGCGGGCAGCGGGGATCGTTGCCGGCCTGTCGGTCGCGCTGGCGGTGTTCGGTTCCTACGGTCCACCTGAAGCAGAGATCTCTGTGTCGCACAGCGACGGGGACTTCGTCGCGCGAGGTGACATCGTGGCCACTATCACCGCACCGACTCGAACCATCCTAGCCGCCGAGCGGACCGCACTGAACCTGCTCTGCCGGGCCAGCGGGATCGCCACGCTCACTCGAGCCTGGGTGGACGCCGTGCACGGAACCGGCGCGCAGATTCTGGACACCCGCAAGACAACACCCGGCTTGCGCGCGCTGGAGAAGTACGCGGTCCGCGTCGGTGGTGGACAGAACAAGCGGAGAGGTCTCTACGACGTCGCGATGATCAAGGACAACCACGTCCTGGCCGCGGGGGGCGTCGTGCCGGCGATGCAGCGCGTACGCGAACACTTTCCTGACGTAACACTGCAAGTTGAGGTGACCACAGTGGACATGGCGGGGGAGGCCGTCGAGGCCGGAGCGACATTCCTGCTCTGCGACAACATGATTCCCGAGTTGCTCCGCGAAGTCGTACTCGCCGTCGGGGGGCGGGCCGAACTGGAGGCCACCGGCGGACTCCGAATAGAGCGGGCGCGTGAATACGCCGAAACCGGCGTCGACTACTTGTCGGTCGGTGCGTTGACCCACTCGGCGCCGATCCTCGATCTAGCCCTCGATCTGCGTAGCGCATAGCGGAGGGTTCCTCGACCAGTGAAAGGCCTATCCAGCTAGATGCCTCGCTGCAAGACTCCTCAGCGAGCCGATCGCCGGCCGCCGAAGCAAGGAGGACAGATGGATTTCTGTGGCGAATGGACTGCTTCTCACGATCGCATGCCAGGCAAGCCGGAGACGCTGTGCGTCGATGGTTGTGTGTGCTTCGACGACGGCTCGTGGACGGCGGAACTGGTCGAGCACGACGGTCCGCAGGGGATCAACCCGAAAATATTGATCATCGATCTCGTTGTGACTCGTTCGGATGTGGGAGCTGACGTTCTGTCAGAGGTGCCGGTCCACTACGAACTGCAGACATCATCTGAGTACGACCAGGTGCAGGTGGACCCACGCGACGAACCGGGCTCCAGCAAGCTGGTCGACGTACAGGAGGTCAGCCGAGCGGACTGATGTTTTCCGCGCAGGAACTACTGCTTCGAGGTGTGGCTCTGGCAGTCGAAGGAACAGGACGGGTCTGGGGACATGCTGCTGGCCATCGACGTCGGTAACACCCAGACGGTGCTGGGTTTGTTCGATCAGTCCGAGATCGTCGAGTCCTGGCGGGTGAGCACCGATCCCCAGGCGACCTCCGACGAGCTGGCGCTGACGATCTGCGGGCTGCTCGACCAGAAGCAGGTCACCGGTGTGGTGGCCTGTTCCACGGTGCCGCGGATACGGCGGGAGATCGTCTTGATGTTGGCCCGCCACTTCGGCCATCTCCCGACGATCGTGATCGGTCCCGGTGTGAAGACCGGTGTCCCCCTGCACGTGGACAACCCGCACGAGGTGGGCGCCGACCGGGTGGTCAACAGCCTGGCGGCCTACCAGCGGTACGGCGGGCCGGCGATCGTCGTCGATTTCGGAACCTCGACCAGCCTGGACGTCGTGGGACCCGGTGGGGAGTTCCTCGGAGGCGCGCTGGCACCGGGGATCGAGATCAGCGTCGACGCGTTGACAGAGCGAGCAGCGCAACTTCGGATGGTCGAACTCGTCGCACCGGCGCGCGCGATCGGGAAGAACACCGTGACAGCAGTCCAGTCCGGCGTCGTATTCGGCTTTGCCGGCCTGGTCGACGGACTCGTGGGTCGGATTCTCGGCGAGCTGGCCGAGTCCTACCCCGCCCGCCCGCGAGTGATCGGCACCGGCGGCCTGGCGCCACTGGTGATCGCGGCGTCGAAGACCATCGAGGAGCACGACCCCGACCTCACCCTGCACGGCCTGCGGCTGGCCTTCGGACGCAACTGAGGTGAATGCACTTTACCCGTCAGGTGTACGTTAGGTGTATGGCCAGGTTGCGTACGAACATCGAGATCGAGGATGTCTACGTCCAGAAGATCATGAACCGGTACGGGGTCCGTACGAAGACCGAGGCGGTGGACCTTGCGCTGCGCCACCTGGCCGGCCAGCCGATGACGCGGGAGGAGGCCCTGGAGATGCGGGGGGCAGGCGCCATCGATGAGCCGCCTGCCGATGTCTGGCCTCGTGGAGCAGCGTGATTCTGGCTGACACCTCCGCTTGGGTGGAGTACGACCGAGCAACCGGCAGCGCGGTCGATCAACGACTGACCGCCTTGATCGCACGTGACGGACCGCTTGCCGTCACAGAGCCGGTCGTGATGGAAGTCCTGGCCGGGGCGCGCAGCGACCAGCAGGAAGCCGATCTGCGTCGCCTGCTGTTGCGGTTCGAACTGCTGCGCTTCGATGCAGCCGCGGACTTCGATGCAGCGGTCATTATCTACCGCCGGTGCCGTCGGGCAGGGATCACCCCACGAGGCATGCTCGACTGCATGATTGCCTCAGTCGCATGGCGTCATGGCGCCGCTCTGCTCGCCTCTGACGCCGATCTCGACCGCGTTGCCCGGGTAGTCGGAATCGACCTCGACACGGCGTCACTAGGCTCGCCGGGTGAGTGAGCATCGCAGCGAGGAACGAGCGAGGAGCGGAGCGAACGCCCGTGCGGAGCACGGAGTTGATGGGGTGACTGACGGCAACAACAGCGACAGCCCCCGCGACGAAGTACCGGAGCAGATGCGGGTCCGTCGGGACAAGCTCGACCGGCTTCGTGCCGAAGGTGTCGACGTCTACCCGGTGAGCGTGCCCCGTACGCACTCCCTGCGCGAGATCCGTACGGCCTATCCCGACCTCGAGCCCAACACCCAGACCGGAATCGTCGTCGGCATAACCGGACGGGTGATCTTCGCTCGCAACACCGGCAAGCTCTGCTTCACGACACTGCGCGAGGGCGGCGTAGAACTGCAGGTGATGCTGGCTCTGGACCGGGTCGGCCCTGATGTCCTGGCCGCCTGGAAGCGGGACGTCGACCTCGGGGACACCATCTTCGTCACCGGGGAGGTCGGCACCTCCCGGCGAGGTGAACTCTCGATCTTCGCGCAGCGGTGGAGCTTCACCGCCAAGGCGCTGCGTCCGCTTCCGGTGGCTCATCGGGCGATGAGCGAGGAACTACGGGTACGCCGGCGCTACGTCGATCTGATCGTGCGTGAGCAGGCCAGGAACATGGCGCACGACCGGGCCACCGTGCTGCGAACCCTGCGCGCGACCCTGGATGCCGAGGGTTTCATCGAAATCGAGACCCCGATGCTGCAGGTCATTCCCGGCGGCGCGACCGCACGTCCTTTCGTCACCCACTCCAACGCCCTGGATCTCGCCCTCTATCTCCGAATCGCGCCGGAGCTGTATCTCAAGCGTTGCATCGTCGGCGATCTCGAGCGCGTCTATGAGCTGAATCGGAACTTCCGCAACGAGGGTGTGGACGCCACGCACAGCCCGGAGTTCGCCATGTTGGAGTTCTATCAGTCCTACGCCGACTATGCCGATGTCGCAGCGTTGACGAGACGGCTCATTCAGGCATGTGCAGAGGCTATTTACGGTCAGTTGACCATTCAACGTGATAACGGCGAGATGCTGGACCTCTCGGGCGAGTGGCCCTGGCAGGACTTTTATTCGGCGGTCACGGCGGCGGTCGGTGAAGAAGTTGATCCGAATACCCCGCGGGAGAGACTTGTGGAGCTGGCACGGCGACACGAGATCGAGGTGAACGGCGCCTGGGGTACGGGCCGGATTGCCGAGGAACTGTTCGACGAACTCGTGGCCGACACCTTGTCCGGACCGGTCTTCGTAGCCGACTATCCGGTGGAGACCTCCCCGTTGACCCGAGCGCATCGGAGCAGGCCTGGAGTGACTGAGAAGTGGGATCTTTACATCGGGGGCGTGGAGCGGGGCACCGGCTACTCCGAACTCACTGATCCGGTCGAGCAGCGAGCGCGATTCGCAGCCCAGGTCGAACTCGCAGCGGCCGGTGACGACGAAGCGATGATCTTGGACGAAGATTTTGTGGAATCGTTGGAGTATGCGATGCCACCGACCGGTGGTGTGGGTTTGGGAATCGACCGCTTGTTAACTGTACTCACCGAAGCGGTCACGCTACGTGACACGATTCTTTTTCCTTTGGTACGGCCACTCAGCTCGTCCTGAGCCACGGCGAAGTGTGACCAGGGTGTCATTGTGTTTTCGCGTTGTGTTTCACTATCCTTCGCACGACATTCCACCCTCGAACCCCTTCAGGAGTAAAACGTGGCTCGCAAGGTTCAGGTCATTCTCACCGACGATCTCGACGGCAACGAGGCCGACGAGACGGTGACCTTCGCACTCGACGGTACTTCCTATGAAATTGACCTGTCGGCCAAGAACTCGAAGTCGTTGCGGGACGCTTTTGCCCCCTACGTGGGACATGCTCGACGCGTGACAAAGGCCCGCCGCTCCGGCGCCTCGTCGAATGGGCGAAGCGGCGCCACGACCGACCGGGCCCAGACCCAGGCGATCCGCGACTGGGCGCGGCGCAACGGTCACCAGGTCAGCGACCGTGGCCGGATTCCGTCGACCGTGCTCGAGGCGTTCAACTCCGCGCACTAGCGATCTAGCGGCGGCGCCAGCGTGATCCTGACCGACATCCGGTTCTCCCGGGACCGGCGGGCGGTCGACGGACCCGTCGACACTGCTGAGTTGCTGGCCCTACTGAAAAGGCCAGACTTCGACGTTCTGGTTGCCGAGCCGATCGGCCAGGTCAGCCGGGCGTCGACCGAAGACTTCGCCCAGGTCGCTGACCTGGGTGGGATGTACCGCTTCGAGGTCAGTACGTCAGCCGCCGGGCTGTCCGGGACGATGCTGGCCAGCCCTGAGGATGTCGTCGCAGCTTTCGCTGATTGGGCGACCGACCGGTCCGGGTGGAAGGACCAGCATGCTTGGGACTAGGCACCCGGTCAGCGCCTGACATGGGCGGTGTTGATCCCGCGTTCGCACTCAGCACAACCGGTCTGCGGAACAGCAGATCGGTCATCAGGCGTTGGACCCTGCAGACCCCGACTACAGTAGAGACGACCGAAGCTGGTCCGCTCCGCGAATGTCGGGTACGAC
>Ga0136630_1000045_pt1 | contig 33095 bp, 35 predicted proteins | sample AntDrymUQ5682106_2_FD_105496 | JGI IMG/M metagenome (GOLD analysis project Ga0136630, IMG submission 105496) | Polar desert sand microbial communities from Dry Valleys, Antarctica - metaG UQ568 (21.06) | ecosystem: Environmental > Terrestrial > Soil > Desert | place: Antarctica: Dry Valley...
GTAAAGCATCGGCTTTTCGCGGACGGCGCCGGGCGGGGATATGCCAGCCCCGGCGATGAATAGTTTCGAGAGCGTCGCTCATGAACTGTGAGCGGCGCTTTTCTGTGGCGGCGAAAGCCAGCGGACGGTTTGATACCGAATCCGGTTAATCGCCTCCTCGCCGCGACAGCCGATCTCCCCGACGGAGGGGGCGGGTTTCAAACCCGCCCCCTCCGCCGCCACCGCGCCCCGCCGCATGAGACCATTCACCCGGATTCCGTATGACTTCCCACGACATACGCTCCCGAATTAAAACAGGTTGCGTGACAGCGAATTCCGGAAGCATCGAGTCTTCGCGATGTGGGCTTCGGGCGTCATGTTCCGGCATCGGGAAACACAGTCCCGGACAGGCCGGGGTTCTCGGACGGAGCCTCGCTGGCGAGGCGAGCCGACTTCCATGAACTCCGCAGTTGGCGTGCCATCATGTCAGATTTTTTGTTTTTGCTGAAATGCTGACACGCGGAATGCTCGGGCTTCGTGAGGGACAATCCTCGCGCGACCCGCTATGAGGAGGGGCTTTCTTTTCCACAAAGGTCGGCCTTTTCGCAAAGCGCTTCATGCGTGCCGGAGCCGCACCCTCCGCCGGTGACGGCCATGATGCGTTTTCACGACGAACCGATGCGACGCGTCGGGCGAGGATTTCATCTTGATTCGGCATCGCTGTGAATACGGAGATCGCGCACAGTCCATGATCGAGCGAGTCCGGTCAAAGGACTCCGCGTGAACGGCGCGGCCGGGCCATATACGACTGCGAGGGCAAACGAAGCGACCACCCGGCCTCGGCGCGACACGGAATCCGATCATTCGTCTCCTCCGCCGCGAAGGCCATGACACGGAGTCCGGGTGAGCGAAGCGAAACCGCTATCCCCACACCCGTCCGGCGGTTTCGGCGAGGACGCGGAGTTTGTTCTCCTCGTCCTCGAAGGAGAGGGAGTTGCCGACGATGGAGGTCGCGAAGCCGCATTGCGGGCTTATGGCGAGGCGTTCGAGGGGGATGTATTTCGAGGCTTCGTGGATGCCTCCTTCGAGTTCTTCGGGGGTTTCACGGCGGCCGCTTTTCGTGGTGACGAGTCCGAGGACGGCGGTTTTGCCGTCGGGTATGTGGGAGAGCGGCTCGAAGCCCCCGCTCCGCTCGTCGTCGTACTCGAGCATGAGCCGCTCGGCGTTTATGGAGCCGAAGACGCGGGCGGCGAGTGGCTCGTACGAGCCGGAGACGAGCCAGCGGCTTCCCTGGTTTCCCCGGCAGAGATGGAAGGCGAACGTGACTCCGGGATGGCCTTCCATGACGAAGTTGTCGAGTTCGACGCCTCGGGAGAGCCATCGGTCGAGGTTCCATCCCCGGCGCTCGTAAAACTCCCGCGTCGCCGGATCGAGGAGAAGCGGATAATGCGGCGCGTCAATCTGAATGTACTCCGCCCCGAGCCGCACAAGCTCCTCGACCTCGCCGCGCAAAATCTCCGCGACGTCTTCGAGGAAAGAATCGAGCGTCGGATACGCCTCGCCCGAAACCTCCGGCGTCCAGAAATTAGCGTACAAAGACGGACTCGGGAGCGTGATTTTGACGACTTTATCCGTACACGCCCTCGAATACACGAACTCTTCGACGGAGAGGTGCCGCCTCCGCCGGAGCTTTCCGACGACGCCCATCGCCTCCGGCCTTTCGGTGGCTTTGTCGCCGACCGTCTCGTCGTCGCCGCGCCAGTCGCCCCACAAGTACGAGTCAATGGAATGCTCGCCGAAGCCCTCGGTCGCCTCGACCATTTGGCTCTGGAAGGACTCGCGGCGCATCTCACCGTCCGTGACGACGGAGAGTCCGGCTTCTTCTTGGATCCTGATCGCCCGCCGGACGGCCTCGTCCTCGACGCGCTTGAAATCCGGGACGGAAAGCTCCCCCGACAAATACTTGTCCCGGGCTTCCAAAAGCTCCGGTGGACGGAGCATGCTCCCGACGACATCCGCTCGAACAGTCATGGTCGCTGGCGCTCCCGGTTTTTGGTTATTGGTTTTTGGTTATTGGTTGAAAAGCACATGCCGACAACCATAAACCAATGACCGGAGCGAAGCGACCTCACGTATCCACGGGCTGGCTGGGATCCACGTTCCTCTCACGCTCTCCGCCGCGATCTTTTCCGGGCCTCTCCCCTTCGCGCACGACTTCGTAAAGAAGCGCCCCCTCGTCCACCGGGGCGAGGTCGTAGCCGACTCGCTGGTACACGCTCCGGCTCACGTCCACCCCGAGATAATATGGCGTGTTCGTCCGTCCGGGGAAGAGAATGTATACGGGGCCGTCCTCCACGGAGAGGATGCCGCGCCCGACGCCGTATGGGTGCGGGTCTTCGAGGTACGGGACAAGGCGGATGTCTTCGCGCCTCCCTTCGACGAGGATCATGTAGTCGAGGGAGCTTCGGTGGTGGAGAATCGTCGCGTTCGGCCCGGCCTTCTCCGCCACCGCGTCCATGATCTCCCGCCCACGGTAATCCCCGCTCATGTCGTTTTCCGCATAGTTTTCCCGCACATCCGTGAGGGGGGAAACGAGGACGACCACCGCGAGAACTCCCCCCGCGCCGAGCCTCGCGGCGTTCGGGGCGCGTCGGAGGAGCCTTTCGGCGACGTCGAAAATCCCCGAGAAACCGACGGCCATGAACGCGCAGACGATGAGGAAGGTCGGGATGAAATAGTATTCGATGTCCTCGATGTCGTATTCGAGCGAATAAAACACCCACCCGAAATAAAGGAGCGAAAGCACGACCGCCGAGGCCGCGTCGCGGTACGCGAGATACAAAGCCCCCGCCACCCCGACGAGGACGAGCGCGACGTGGAACTGTCCGACCTCCCCGTAAAGATAATTCAAATACATCGCCACCCGGTCGGGAAGCTCCGCCGGGCCGAACGCCCACATCCTCTCCTTCCACAGCCCGCCCGACACGAGGTTGTAAAAACCATACAAAGTATTCGGGGGATGCTCCCGGACGAGCGGCTGCCCCCACACGAAGCCCCTCGGCAAATAATCCATCGAAGCCCGTATCGGGAGATATAAATACGGAAGGAGGCCGAGAAGAAAAAGCCCCGCGCCTTTGAGCGCGAGCCTCCATTCGACGAGCTTCCGCCAGTCGGCGAGCGCGACGAAGAGGAACGCGGCGGGAAGCAATAATCCGCTCGTTATGTGGTGAGTGAGCGAAAGCCCCATGAGGAGGCACGCGAGGAGAAGGTATCGGTCGCGGCGGGAATCCCGCCACAAAAACAATACGAACAATATGGCGGCGACGAATGTGGCGTTCATGGAGTACACCTCGGCGACGACGGCTTGGCTCCACAGGAGCGGACTCACGGCGAAGGCCGCCGCACCCGCCATCGCCGGGACGACGCGCTTCGTGAGGAGGTATCCGGCGCCGAACAGGAAACCGACGGCGAGGGCGGCGTGGACCGCCGAAAACAGGTTCACCCGGTACGCGACGTCGCCGACGGGGAGGTATGTGAACAAGTTGCCGAGCAGCGTGTACGTCGGGTAGCCGGTATAGTCCACGATGCCGAGCATGGCGGCCCGGATCTGGAGCATCGAAGAATCCCGAAGCTCGGGCAACTCGTAATAGAGAACCGTCGGGGCGAGGGTCGCCAAATACAGCCCGAACGCAAGCAACCCCGTTGCCAATCCGGCGAGAACGGCATATGTATATCGGTTACGAATGCTTTTCGGGATCCTCCGCATAAGGAGGAAAGATTACCATACGGCGGCGCTTCGTTTACGAGGATTTAACGGAGTGGGAGGCGGAGATCGGGCTGGTTCACGACCCTTGATTTTCCCGCCTCACCATCGCGGAGGAGAAGGCTCGAAAGTCATTCAGGTGATTTTCGAGGATGTTTTTCACGATCTCGAGATTGAGTTTTTGGTAGTCGTGGACGGCCACGTTACGGAACCCCACCATGGCTTGCATCCGGCGCGAGAGGTGTGCGTCGATCCAGCCAGCCTCTTCCAGAAGAGCGAAGGCTTCCCGGCTCCCTTGAGGCAATCCCAGCCTCCCGACCCGCGCCGTATGCATCGCCAAGTCTATACACGCCTCCGAAGCCCGCAGTATGTTTAGCACGATGGCATCCTGCCGGGTATAGTCGCTCGCGAGGTCGGCTTCACCGCCCCCGTACTCCTCGACGACGCGCTTCAGACAGCGCTCTATGACGGCAGCCTTGTTTAAAACCACATCGTCAGCCATAGATGCTTCCCCGCCGGAGAACGTCATCCAAAATCCCCCGCCGCTCCTCGTTGAGGCGGGCGTATGACGAGTACACGTAATCCTCGAAGGTTTCGCAGGCCACCTGATTCGCGCAATAGACACGCTCGCCTTCGTGTATCACCTGCGCGCGCATCACCGTCGAGGCCGACGCGAGATCCACAACGTCCACATTCCGCCCCGACTCCGCCGCGAGCCGCTGAGCCACACCCCAGAGGCTCACCGCCGCAAGGGGCGTCCCGGCGTACACAGCCAGATCAACGTCGCTCGCGGGCCGCTCATATTCGGTCGCGAAGCTGCCAAAAAAGTACACCGCCAGTATCTCCGGGAACTCCCCCCGCAGCCTGTCCACCAACATAGCCGTCCGATGTTCGATACGCTGCCCCATCGCACGATAACTTTACTATACGAGCCGACACCGCTACTCGCTTGTCAGCAAAACAAAACCGACAAGCGAAGCGGGTTGAGCGTGGAGCAAAGCGAAGATCGCACACGATCCGGTGAAATCGAATCGTTTCATAGGGGCGGTGGGATTCGAACCCACACTGTACGGATTTTAAGTCCGTTGCCTCTGCCCTTGGGCTACGCCCCCAGTGGATCCGCCCCGGAGTATATCAGCCCACATTTTCATCCCGCACACAACATTCTTCCTCGGGATACGCTTCTTCGACGCGCTCCAAAGTCCACTCCGCGACCGGGTTCGAAACCGCCCCCGAAAGATGGAGCGCGGTGAAAGCATGGAGGCATTTTATGTATCCCCCCCCCCTTACCCCCGCCACCCGAACCCCGAAACGTTCGAGATGCTCGGCGTGGATTTCTTCGACGGCCCGCTCCCCGACTTCTTCCTGTGCTTGCCTCACGCCCCCGGCGGCTTCCACGCGGGCTATCTCGACGTCGAGGTGCGGGCATGTCAGCCAGAAAGTCGTCGGCATGCTTCTCGATCTCTCGTTTTCTATGACGGAGGGGAGGCCGAACGGGCATCTCGCGGCGACGGTGAATGGCCTCGGGTCGCGCCCGAGCTGGCGGCGGACGGCTTCGCGGTCATCCATTTCAGTCGCTGTTTTCTCCGTCGTCGCTCTCGATGATGTACACCTTCTCGCCGGGCATGACCATGCCATATCGTTCGCGGGCGGCGCGTTCGATGCCTTCGGGGGTTTGAAGCGCCTCGGCCTCGCGCCTTTCGGCGGCGACCCCGGCCTCGACCTTTTCGAGCCGCGTCTCGAGCTTCGGAATTTCGGAGCGCGCCGTCAGAATATCCTGGATCGGGACGGCGTACGAGGCGAGGAGGAAGCCGATGAACGCCGCGTAAAACACGACTGCCAAAGGCCGGAATCTCCTCGGAACTCTCAGGGGAAGCTCACGCCCCGCCCGAGTCCACGGTGTGAACCTGGAGCAAATTCGTCGAGCCGGGCTGCGAACCCGCGACCCCGCCCGTGAAAACGAGCCGGTCGCCGTCGCGGAGATGGCTCGCCTCCGCCGCCGCCTCCACCGACTCCCGGAACCGATCCTCGATGGAACCCGCCTGCTCCCCGAGCAACGCCGTGACCCCCCACACAAGCGCCAGCCGACGAACCGTCTCCTCGATGGGACTCACCGCCAATATCTTGTTCGGCGGACGGAACCTCGCCACCCGAATGCACGAAAGCCCGGTCTGCGTCGAGGTCAAAATAGCCTCCGCGTCGAGAACCTCGGCGAGTTCGCACGCCGCGTGGGTGACGGCGTCGTACAGATCGCCGCGGCCCCACGCCGTGGACGACATGATGTCGCGCCCGTAGTTTATGGCCCCCTCCGACGCGCTGCATATGCGGACCATCTCCCCCACGCTTTGTATCGCGTACCGTCCCACGGCGGTTTCCCCCGAGAGCATCACCGCGTCGGCCCGGTCGAAGATGGCGTTCGCCACGTCCGAGACCTCGGCGCGGGTCGGCCTCGGGTTCCGGATCATGGAGTCGAGCATTTGCGTAGCCACGATGACCGGACGGCCTTTCCTCCGGCACCGGGCGATGAGCCGTTTCTGCTCGATGGGAACTTGCTCGGCGGAAAGCTCGACGGCGAGGTCGCCCCTCGCCACCATGATGCCGTCCGATGCGTCAATGATGTCCTCGATGTCTTCAATCGCCTCGTGCTTCTCGATCTTCGATATGACCGGAGCATCCCCGCCGAACTCCCGTATCCGCTCCTTCACCTCCCGCACCTCGTCGCCCGTCCGTATGAACGAGACGGCGACCCAATCCGGATGGAGTTCCTCCATCGAGAACCGAAGGTCTTCGACGTCCTTCTCCGTGAGGCCGTGTATCGAGAGGTTCGTGTCCGGGAAATTGAGTCCTTTGTGCGACGATACCGGCCCGCCCTCGACGACTTCGCAAACCACGTCGTCGCCCTTTATCTCCTCGACTTTCAGCCCGAGGAGGCCGTCGTCAATGAGGAGTCGGTCGCCGACTTTGACATCCTCGGCGAGTTTGTCGTATGAGGTCGAGAGGCGGCTCGCGTCGCCGACGAAGTCGCCGGGGGCGAGGACGACGCGGTTCCCCTCGACGAGTTCGGTGCCGCCGGAGACGTCGCCGGTCCGGATCTTCGGTCCTTGAACATCCTGCAAAATGGCGACGTTCCGACCCGCCTTCTTCGCCGTCTCCCGGACGGTTTTTGCGTTTGCGAGGTGCATGTCGTGGCTCCCGTGGCTGAAATTCAGCCGCGTTACGTCCACCCCGGCGGCAACGAGGTTCGACACCGCCGCTTCGGAGGAAGTCGCGGGGCCGAGCGTTGCGATGATCTTCGTCCGGCGAGCCACTACGATTTCCTCCGCGGATTGAAAGCGGAGAGTCCGGGATACACTCCGGCCTCGCCGAGCGATTCTTCGATGCGGAGAAGCTGGTTGTATTTGGCGACCCGGTCGGTGCGGGCGGGGGCGCCCGTCTTTATCTGTCCGGCGTTCACCGCGACCGCGAGGTCGGCTATCGTCGCGTCCTCCGTCTCGCCGCTCCGGTGGCTCACCATCGTCGTGTACCCGGATTTGTGCGCGAGATCCATCGTCTCGAAAGTCTCGGTCAATGTGCCGATCTGGTTGACTTTCACGAGTATGGAGTTCCCGACGTTCTCGGAGATACCACGCCCGAGTATCCTCGGATTCGTGACGAAGAGGTCGTCGCCGACGAGTTGGATCCTCCCCCCGAGCCTTTCGGTGAGGAGCGACCATCCTTCCCAGTCGTTCTCGTCGAGGCCGTCCTCGATGGAGATGATGGGGTACTCGTCGCAGAGATTCGCCCAATAATCCACCATCTCTTCGCGGGAAAGCGTCTTTCCTTCGCCGGAGAGGACGTAATTTCCGTCCTCATAAAACTCGCTCGCGGCCGGGTCGAGGGCGAAGAATATTTGCTCGCCGACGGAGTATCCGCTCCGCTCGACGGCCTCGGAGATGAGCGCGAGCGCATCGCGGTTGCTGGCGAGGTCGGGAGCGAAGCCGCCTTCGTCGCCGATGCCGCCGGAGAGACCCTTCTCGCCGAGGAGCTTTTTGAGGACTTGATAAATCTCCGCCACCGAGCGGAGAGCCTCCGAAAAGCTATCGAAGCCCGCCGGGACGACCATGAATTCCTGGAAATCCACGTTGTTCGAGGCGTGTTCGCCGCCGTTCATAATGTTCGCGCACGGGACGGGGAGGGTATGCGCTCCGGGGCCGCCGAGGTATCTGAAAAGCGGGAGTCCGGCGGATTCCGCCGCCGCTTTGGCCGCCGCCAAAGAGACGCCGAGCATTGCGTTCGCGCCAAGGCGGGCTTTGTTTTCGGAGCCGTCGGCGGAGATCATGGCGAGGTCGAGGCTTCTCTGGTCGGTGGCGTCCATCCCGACGACGACCTCGGCAAGCTCCCCGTCCACGTTGTCGGCGGCGTTCAAAACGCCTTTGCCGCCATACCGCTTCTTGTCGCCGTCGCGAAGTTCGACGGCCTCATGTTCCCCGGTGGACGCGCCGGAGGGAACGGAGGCCCGTCCGACGAAGCCGCTCACGGTGGCGAGTTCGACCTCGACGGTGGGGTTGCCTCGTGAATCCAGAATTTCGCGCCCGTGGACCGCCACGATCTCCGTCATGAAATATGACCCTCCCAGTTTTTGGCTTGCCAGCTTTTTACGGCCGCTCCTATTCTACGCGGTATTCTCTTTTCCTGTCATTATGCGACCTGAATGGCTTTTGGGGCGGGAGTGGATGGCAGACACCGCATTCCCCGCGAAGCGTTCACCCGGCATCGGAGCCAGCGTGGAAATGATCCGACGCACGCCTCTTTCGGCGGGACGGATACTTTCCGCCGGAACGTCTCTATGAAGCGATATGGAATCCAACCGGCCGCATCCTTCGCCGCGATGCGCCCGTCCGGCTCGGGGAGTCGCCTTACGACGGATCGCCTTCCCGCGAACGAGTTCATCGCGTCGAGCGGAACCACGACCCCGGATCCGGTGCGGGTTACGGGAAACGCCGATTCTCCAGCCAAACCCGCGCCGTTATACGAAATCCGGGTGGATGGCTCCATGATCCATGAATGCGAGGTTCGGGAGGTCGCGTTCACTTCGCTCGTTTCGAGAGTCGGCGGAAGTCGAGCATGACCGAAATCAACCGCACCCCACATTGCGCCCGCGACACGAAGAAGCGCGGCGCACCGTGGTGGATGCGCCGCGCCTGGAAATACGCCGGAGATTCGATGCACGCTATTCGCCCTCGCCGCCTCCATTTCCGCCTTCCGGCGCTTCGCCTTCTGGCGGCGGCTGAACGCCCTCGGGCATCATTTGCTCTTGCGCGGCGGCGGGGTCGTAGCCTTCGCGGTATTCGACGTTCCGCTCTTCTTCCTGTCCGGCGAGCCACTCGGAGAACTGCTCGGACTCGGCCTGGATGGTGAGCTGCTCGCGGATCTCACCCTCGACCTCCTCGAACGGCTGCGCCGACTCCTCGTTCACCTCGTTGACCCGGATTATGTGGAAGCCGAACTGCGTCTCGACCGGGCCGACGGTCTCGCCCTCCTCGGCGTCGAAGAGCGCCTCCTCGAAGTTCGGGACGGTCTCGCCCTCGCCGATGCACCCGAGTTCGCCGCCGTTCTCCGCGCTTCCGGTGTCCTGTGAAAGCTCGGTGGCGAGTTCGGCGAAGTCGCCGCCGTCCTCGAGTTCCTGCAAAGTCTCTTCGGCTTGCTCTTCCTGGTCCGGGCCGAAGAGGATGTGGTCGGCGCACCTTTGCGGCGGGGTCGTGTACTGTGTCTCCTCGTTCTCTTCGTAGTAAGTTTGGACTTCCTCGTCCGAAGGCTCGGCGTCCTCGACGACCCTTTCTTGAACTTTCTGCCCCGGCAGGATGAGTTCGCGGATGTCGTTTCGGAGGTCTTCCTCGGTGAGGCCGCTCTGTTCGAGGAGGAGGTCGAAAGCCTCGCCTTCGGGGACGTCGAGACCCTGTTCCTGGGCGCTCGCCGCCGCCTGTTCGCGGGCGAAGTCGAGCTCCTCGTCCACTTCCTGCTCGGTGACCTCGATGTCGTTTTCTTCGACGTAGGCGCCGATGATCTCAGTCTGGACGAGTTGGGGCATTATCTGGGCGACGGCCTGCTCGTATTGGGGGGAGCCGGCTTCGATCTCCCCTCCGCCCTGCTGTTCGGAGATGAGGTCGAGCTGCTCCTGAACCTCGCCTTGCGTAACCTCACCACCCTCGAAAGTGGCGACCTTCTCCGCCCCGGAGGGATTGTTGGCGACGGGATCCGCAGCGTTGCACCCCGCGAAAACAAGCGAGGCCATCACAAGCCCGCACAAAACCACACCTTTATTGACGAACGCTTTGCTCAAGATAGGGAGAACCTCGCTGTGTATTGAGTGCAAAAATCCAAAAATCGCCCGCGATTATATCACGGCCTCTTTCACGCCCGGACGTTGTCCGACAAGCTCGGAGAGCGCACCCTCCGCGAGCGAGAGCGCATCCATCTCCGAACCCCTCACCGAAACCCGACCCTCCCGAACATTCAACGTCCCACCGACCGCCTCGCGGATGTCCCTCCGACCCCGTGCGTCCGCCGAGACACCGTATACCGTGAGCGTCCCGGAGCGGTGCGAGACGGAACTCGCGCCCGCCTCCCGACCGAGTATCCTCACCCGCGAAAGCCCGAGGAGGTTCTTCCCAGGCTCGGGTATCTCCCCGAAGCGATCCACTAATTCTTCGGTGAGATCGTCCACCTCGGTGAGCGTCCGAGCGCCGGAAGCCCGTCGATAAAGATCCACGCGCTCGATCTCGTCCGCGACATATTCGGGAGGCAAATACGCATCGAGCGGTATCTCGACCACCACGGGACGCTCGTCATCCTTTTCGAGCTTCTCGCCCCTCGCCAAAATCACCGCTTCTTCGAGGAGTCGGAGATACATCTCGAACCCGACGGCGGCTATTTGCCCGGACTGCTCCGCACCGAGGAGATTCCCCGCGCCGCGTATTTCGAGGTCGCGCATCGCCACCGCGAAGCCGCTTCCGAGTTCGGTGAAATCCATGAGGGCTTCGAGTCGTTTTTGGGATTCGATGGTCGCGCCGAGCGGGGCAAAGAGGTATGCGTACGCCTGTGATCTCGAGCGTCCGGTTCGTCCGCGAAGCTGATAAAGCTGCGAGAGCCCCATGAGATCCGAGCGATCCACGATGAGCGTGTTCGCCGTCGCCACATCGAGGCCGCTCTCCACGATGGTCGTCGTAACGAGCACATCCACCTCGCCGTCGAGGAAACGGCGCATCACATCTTCCAATTGCCTCTCCGGCATTTGCCCGTGCGCCGCCACATAACTGACGCCGGGCGTGAGGCTCCGCAAACGCTCCGTCACCTCGTCAATGGAATCCACGCGGTTGTGGACGAAGAAAGTTTGCCCCTCGCGCCGCGCCTCACGCTCGATGGCCCGTTTCACGAGGTCTTCGTCGTATGGGCCGACGTGGGTGAGTATGCTCCGCCGCCCCGCCGGAGCCGTCTCGATGACGCTTATGTCGCGGAGGGACGCGAGGCCCATTTGCATGGTGCGGGGGATCGGGGTGGCCGTGAGCGTGAGTACGTCCACGCTCGTTTTGAATTGTTTTATGCGCTCTTTGTGCTTCACGCCGAAACGTTGCTCCTCGTCCACGATGATGAGGCCGAGATCCCTCGGGTTTATCTCCGCGTTCAAAATTGCGTGCGTCCCGATGAGGACATCCACCTCGCCCTCGGCGAAGTCCCGAAGTACCCGCTTCCGCTCCGCCGCCGTGGAGAAGCGGGACAAACTCTCGACCCGGACGGCGAATTTGCCGAGCCGCTGGGCGAAGGTGCGGAAATGTTGCTGAACGAGGATCGTGGTCGGGGCGAGCATCATGGTTTGCTTCCCGGCGAGCGCGGCTTTGAAAGAGGCTCGGACGGCGACCTCGGTTTTTCCGAAGCCGACATCGCCGCACACGAGGCGGTCCATCGGGTTCGGTTTTTGCATGTCGTCTTTGACGGCGGCGATGGCGGCGGCTTGATCCGTGGTTTCCTGATACGGGAAGGAGTCTTCGAGATCCCGCTCCCACTCCGAGTCCGGCGGAAACGCGAATCCCGGAGCCAAGGCCCGAACCGCATGAAGCCGAAGGAGTTCCCCGGCGAGCAACTTGACTCGATTGCGAACGCGGTCGGTGATCCTCGCCCAGCTTTCCCCGCCGAGCTTGTCGAGCCTCGCCCCCTCGCCCACATATTTATGGAGAAGCTCCATTTGTTCATACGGCACGAAGAGCGTGTCGCCGCCCCGGTACTCGACCTCCATATAGTCTCGCGTCACGCCGAGCGCCGCCCTCGAAACAAGCCCCATGAAACGTCCGATACCCTGCGTGGAATGCACGACGAGGTCGCCCACTTTCAGATCCGCGAAAGAAGTGAGCGTCCGCCCCCGTGTCTTCGGCCTCTCCTTCCGACGACCGAAGATCGAGTCTCGCCGCACGACGACGACGCCTTCGTCCGGGTACGAGAAGGCTTCCTCGATGTCGCCGGGTATCGCGTACACGCCCGCCGGAAGGCTCGCGTCCACCCGCTCCGCCTCCCGCACACGGCGGTCAACCTCACCGAAGGAATACACCGCCCGCTTCGCGTCGCTGCTCGATCCGCACGCGATGAAAACCGCCGCTCCGCCGCCGTCACCGTCCCTCTCCGTCCACTCCCACATCCTCCGCGCCGACTCACGGAGCGAGTTCGCAAACAAAGCGAGCGGCGGGGCGGAGATGACCTCCCCCTCCTCCCCACCGACAAACTCGACATCGGCCTCGAACCCGCGCTCGTCGTAAAGTTCGGCGACGACGCCTTCGAGCTCGTCGGGAACCGCCTCCCGCGCCTCCTCGCGCCATATTTCCGTGCCTCCGGGGAGGATGTCCATCGGAGACGAAAGGTCGAGTTCGAGGAGGAGGCCGTCGAGGCCGGGGGTTCGGACTCCCCGCCGGGCCTCGTCCGGCCATTCGCCGTCGCTCGTTGTGGCTAATTCGGCGAGGTCGCCTTCTCTCGCGGCGTACGCGACGACCCCGTCGAGTTCGCGGACGACGCGCTGTGTGGCGAGCGAGACGGCTCTCACGCTCTCGACCTCGTCGCCCCACCATTCGACGCGGACGGGCGAGCGGCGAGTGCTCGGGAAAACATCCACGATGCCGCCTCGGACGGCGAAATCTCCGGGCCGCGAGACGCGATCCACCCGTTCGTATCCGAGGGCGGCGAGGCGTTCGAGGGTTTCCTCGAGTTCGATCTCCACCCCGCCCGCGAGTTCGAGCGGCGCATAAAGCGGAGTCTTCTCCATCATGGCGAGCGGCCCCGCGACGACGACCTTCGCCGAGGCGAGCGAATGAAGCGCCCGCTGCCGACGTCCGACACGGGTCACCGCAGGCTCGAAAACATCGCCATACGGAACGCCTCGCGAGGGAATATGGACGATGTCCTTCGCCTCCACGAAGCACGATGCGTCGCGGGCGTATCGTTCGGCTTCCTCCTCGGAGGAGGCGGCGAGAAATACACGCCCGCCATCTTTCGTCGCAAGGAAAGTTCGGATACGCCTCGGAGCTTGGAGGAGTCGTGTTGACTCTGTGGATCTCGTCGTCTCGGGAGGCACCGGATGATTGTATCTTCGATGCGCGAACTTCCAACGACGTTCGGCGACCGGACTCACAGTCGCTTCGCTCGTTTCGGGAGTCGGGATGTTTCCGACTTTCGCCTCCATGCTCGACGAACTCGAGAGGAGGCTCCGACGGCGCATGGTTTCGGCTTGTCACGTTTCGATACGCCCGACGCAACGCTACGCGGCGTGGCTCCCGATCCTTCGAACGAGGCGACCCCGAAGCGACGCGATCTCCCGTCGCTTCACGAGCGATCCCGCTATGATTCGGTGTCGGAGAAAGTTCCATCGAACATAGGAGACGAACCATGTCCACAGTCGAGGATTTGAACGAGCGGAGCAAAGGAACGTTGCCGGGACTCATCGGCATCGAATTCACCGATGCGTCGGAGGGTCTCATCCGCGCCCGGCTCGACCTCCGGGACGAACTCATGGCTCCGAACGGATACCTCCACGCCGCGACCATCATCGCCCTCGCCGACACCGCGTGCGGCTACGGGTGCTTTATAAGCCTCCCCGAGGGCGCGAATGGCTTCACGACCATCGAACTCAAAAGCAACTTCCTCGGCACGAAGCGCGAAGGCTCCATCGAGTGCGAAGCGACCCTCCTCCACGGTGGCCGCACGACGCAGATATGGGACGCGACCGTGTCGGACGAGGAGAGCGGGAAAAGCATCGCCGCGTTCCGATGCACGCAAATGGTTCTTTATCCGCAGTGAGCCGATGGGCGAAGACTGTACCCGCGTACAGCCTCGAAACGGTTCCGAAGGACGGTGCCTAAAGGATCTCCTCGTGGCATCCTGTGAGGGACGAGGAGTCGGCGAAGGAGTTTCGAGATGACGTTGATATACGCGGCGGGGCCACAGGCTTTTGCGAGGATCGAGGACGGCGGGATGTCCGTCTCCCTCGAAAACACGGGAGCGCGGGCCATCTCGACCGACCCGAGCGATCCGGACATCGTATATGTCGGGACGGACGATGACGGCGTTTTCAAAAGTTCGGACGGCGGCTCGAATTTCGACCGCCTCTCCGGCTCTTTCCATCCCCGCATCACATCCCTCGCTGTTTCCCCGGTGGATGGGGCGGTTTATGCCGGGACGGAGCCTTCGAGCCTGTTCGCGAGCCGGGACGGCGGAGATTCGTGGCGCGAACTCGAAGGGCTGAAAAACCTCCCGTCGGCCCCGACGTGGAGTTTCCCCCCGAGGCCGTGGACATCGCACGTGCGGGCGATCGCGCTTTCGCACACCGACCCGAGCCTCATCGTCGCGGGCATCGAACTCGGGGGCATCGTCCGAAGTGCCGACAGCGGCGAGACGTGGCAAGACCAAAGACCGGGAGCCGTCGCCGATTGCCACTCCCTCGCGACACACCCAGAGGCATCGAACACGGTATTCGAGGCGGGCGGCACGGGCTTCGCCGAGAGCGGGGATTTCGGGGAAAGCTGGCGGCAATCCACGGACGGCCTCGAAATGAGATACGCATGGGGACTCGCCGTCTCCCCCGAAGACCCGGAGAGAATATACATCTCGGCGGCCTCCGGCCCGATGCGGGCGCACGGCGAAGGCTTCACCGACGCGGCGATTTACGAGAGGCGTTCGGGCGCATGGACTCCCATCCTCGAACATCTCCGGGAATTCCCGTATGCCCTCGCCACTGACTCGTCCGGCTCTTTGTACGCCGGGTTCGGCGATGGCGGAATACACGTCAAAGAGAACGGTTCGTGGAGGGAGGTCGCGCGCATACCCGGCGGCCTCGACGCGATGGTTGTGACGTAAAGGGGGTGGGAGGCGCTCGCTTCGCTCGTTTCGGAGTCGGAAGCCGGGGTATCCTCGACACCCTCTTCCCCGCTTTTCGTGCGGGCGGTTCGCCTCGCCGACATTCCGGTTTCTCACCGATCCTTCCCCCGGAAGCGGACTTCATTGACGAGAAAGACGCTCGCGAGGATGATCGCGAGTCCGGCGAGCGTTCCGCCGCCGATTTGCTCCCCGAGAACGAGCGCCCCGAGAAACACCCCGAATACCGGGACGAGAAACGTCACGGTGAGCGTCTTCGTCGGGCCGACGCTCGTTATAAGGCGGAAGTATATGAGGTACGCGACCGCCGTCGAAAGGAGCGCGAGAGCGAGCACGGAGAAGGCGACGGGCGCGGATGGAGCCTCTCGCGGCGCGGTCGCCGCGGCGGCGGGAAGCACGACGAGGGCGGCTCCCGATAATTGCCCGATGGCGAGCCCGAGCGGGGGTATTCCGGCGAAGTTCCGTTTCGCGTACACGCTTCCGATGCCGTAGAAAAGCGCGGCGGTGAGAGAAGCGAGTACGGCGAGGACGAGCGCGAGGGTAATGGGCATCGGACTCCATCCCACGAGGACGGCGACCCCGACGACGCCCATTGCGAGGCCGATGGTTTTCCTCGCGGTGAACGGATCCCCGATCCATACGGCGGCGACCATCGCCCCGAAGAGCGGTGTCGTGGAATTCAATATGGCTCCGAAAGAAGCGGTGAGTTCGAGTTGCGCGACCGCGATGAGGCTGAAAGGTATCGCCGCATTCACCCCGCCGAGGAGTATGAAGCCCTTCCATCTTTCTCGTATCCCGAGTGCTTTCCCGAGGAATATCGCGTACACCGCGAGCGCGGCAGCCGCCAAAAACACCCGGAACTCGACGAGCGCGAACGGCCCGAGAACCGGGGAGGCGACCCGGATGAAAATAAAAGAGGCTCCCCACAACGCGCCGAGCGCGGTGAGAAGCCCGAGGTCGCGAAGGCTCACGAAGCCTCGATCCGCCCACCGAGGCGAACATCCGGCGTGATCCGGAACCCGGATGACAGCCTCCGCACACGTCGTCCGGCGGCGAAAATCGAGCGAAAGCCGCGAACCGCAAACCGCGAACAACGAGCCATATTCACCCGATTCGCGGCGGTCGAGGCTCCTCGCCGCCCGCCTCTCGAATTAATTGCGCGACTCGCGCTTTTCTCGATTTGAGATCGGCGACCTCGGGACTCTTCCGCTGAATTCGACGCCGTATCTTTCCCCATCACATTCAATCCGGGCGGATGACTCCATCGGGGTCGGGAGTCGGGGGGCGCGAGTGGGATTTCTTCGCGCGCTTCGCCGAACGGGTTCCCCGTCACGCCGCCGCCACCGGACGGCAAACTTTGCATGGGCGGAATCCCGCGTCCACGGCGGCGGGCATGCTCCGGAACGTCCGGCGGTTTTCGGGCTTTATGCGACGGGCGTTATGGCACGTCGCGTGGCACACGATGCCGGTCGTCGGCGTGGCGACGTATGGCGCGCGGGCGATTTCCGCCACCGGGACACCTTCACGTTCGAGGAGGCGCACTTTCCTCTCGGGGTCGAAGCCGTAGTTTCCGGTCGTTCCGTCGTTCCGGATGACGCGGTGGCACGGCACGATGAGCGGCACCGGATTCTTCGCCATAACGCTCCCGACGGCGCGGGAGGCGCGGGGCGCGCCCGCTTCCTCGGCGACCCATGAGTATGGACGCACCTCGCCTCGGGGTATCTTCGAGACGACTTCCATGACCCGTCTTTGGAAGGGGGTTTTGCCGGAAAAGTCAACGGCGACCTCGACCTTCTCCCCGGCGAGCGCGGCGGATATTTTCTCCGACATCCCACCCGTTTCCTCCGCCGGAACCACGAGCCGCCCGAACGTCTCTCCGTAATGGCGGACGAATTCCTCCTCCGAGGCGGGGAGCGGTGTCGCGTACCTCACTCCCCGCTCCCCGACGACGACGTACATCGTCCCGAGCGGCGAGTCGGCGGCGAAGAAGGAGTCGGCTCCGTCGGCGAGGCTCCGCTCGATGAGCGGCACGAAGTCCTTCCCGGCGACGATGCCCTCTCCCGCTTCGCGGAGCATGGCGGCGATCCTTTCGTCCGAGATCTCGTTCATCCTTTTTCCTCCTCGATGTCCATGAAGGTTCTCATATTTCCCAGTCCTCGTCGGACGAGCGTTTTGACCGTATTTTCATTCCACCCCGTCGCCTCGGATATTTCGGCATAAGGGAGATCGAGGACATACCGGAGAGCGACCGCCGCCCTTTGCCTCTCCGGCAACCTCCCGAGCGCGTCGAGCGCGTCCATGAATCCCTCGCGGCCCCCGCTCCCCTCGACCACGACCGGAACTTCCTCGACCGCGACCTCGCGGTTCTTCTTCACCCGGTTCCGAACGACATTCAAAGTAATGCGATACAGCCACGCCCGGAGCGACATCCCCCGCACCCGCTCCGCCGAATACCTCCCGAGCGCTTCGAGGGCGTTCACGAAAGCGTCATGGACCGCGTCCTCGGAAGAATGGACGTCGCGGAGCATCGCGAAAGCATACCGGTAAAGCTCCGCGTAATGTCGCTCGACGAGGTCGCGGGGCGCGAGCGGGTCTCCGTCGGCGAGGCGTTCGGCGATGGGGTCGGTTTTCGGCATCGTTTCCATATTCTCTATAACAAACGGGCGGGCGGGAAAGTTTCATCGCTTCGTTTTGGTTTTTGGTTTTTGGTTATTGGTTATTGGCAAAAACCACGAACGGCGCGTGGAGCGAGCCTTCCCTCAAAATATCCCGAGCGACCGGAGGGCGAGGATGCATGCGACGCCGACGACCATCGCTCCGAGGAGGCTCCCCGTCCTCCATGCGACGAGGGCGGCCGCGGCCGCGGCCGCCCATGCCGCCGGGCCGCCCGTTATGACGACGGGGGCGACGAGCGAGATGAGGATGGCTCCGGGGATTTGGTCGAGGAAAATCTCCGCCCTTTCCGAAAGATCGAGTCGGCTCGCGAGCCATAGTCCGCCCGCCCGCGTCGCGTATGTGACGAGCGCCATGAGGACGATGGCGAGGAGTGTGGTCGAGTCAACGTCCACGGAGCATCACCCCCGCGAGGCTCCCCGCGAGTCCGCCGAGGAGTATGTACCAATGACCGGGAAGGAACTCGTGTCCGAGAACCGCGACGACCGCCGCCACGCCCCACGGCAAAAGGCTCGGCTTCCCGCGCCACATCCCGACGAGGAGCGCGATGAACACGGCGGTGAAGGCGAAGTCGAGGCCCCATTTCGCCGGGTCTTCGATGAAGCTCCCCGCCGCGCTCCCGACGAAGGTGAACGTGCTCCACGAGACGAACATCACAATTCCGCCGCCGAGAAGGAAAGCGGCGTCCCTCTTTCCTTTCTGGAACTCCCCCATCGTCATCGCCCAGTTTTCATCGGCCATGAAGAACACGCTTCCGAATGCTTTTCTTTTCGGCAGTTTCGAGAACCACGGACTCAAAGCCGCGCCCATGAGGAGGTGCCGGAGTCCGACGACGAGGGTGGCGAGGACGACGCCCGCGAGCGGGACGGGACTCGCCCATATCCCGATGACGACGAACTGCGCCGCCCCGGAGAAAACGAGGATGCTCATGAGCCACGCCTCGACCGGACTGAGTCCCGCCTGCCGCGCCAAAACCCCGAAAACAAGCCCGATGGCGACACCGCTCACGGCGATGGGGAGGCACCGCTTCGCCCCCGCCACGGCCCCGGCGAAGGTGAAATGGACGACGCTTTCCTCCCCGGCCTTCTTTTTCTCGATGGTCTTCGGCATCCCGGTTTAGATTCCGAGCCTTCCAAAGAGCGAGGCCGGGGGCGCCGGCTCCGCGTCGTGGCGCCAACCCCCGATCCTCCGCCGATACCCGGCTTCGAGGAGGCTTTCACGGTGCCGGTCGTCGTCCGCCCATACTTCGGGGACGCCGAGCTCGCGGGCAAGCTCCCACGCTCCCCGATACATTTCCGCGGCGATTTCGTCGCCCCTCACGCGAGGGTCGGAGACGAAGCCCCACAAGTCCATCCTCCCCGGAGCCGCCCAAACCCTCGCGGCGGCGAGGATTCTTCCTTCCTCCTCCGCCACTATGAAGCGATCCCCGAAAGCTCCGTCCCTCGAAGAACCATCGAACTCGAGGAGGTTCCCGACAGCCTCCACGTCATCCACCTCGCTCCACCGAACCTCGATCCCTCTCTCGACCACCGACATCACACGCCTCCTTCCGGCAAACTCGCGGCTGCGTTATAATTGCCACATACGGCTAGGACAATTGTAAATGAAGGATTGTCATAGAACAATGGGATAATTAATGGATTTGAAGATAAACCAGAAGAGCCACGTGCCGGTGCATGTTCAGTTGCGCGAGCAGATAAAGCATCTCATTTTGACGGGGAACTTCGAGGTGGGGAGCCGATTGCCGAGCATTCGGGCGTTGGCGGGGTTTTTGCGGGTGAACCGGAACACGGTGGCTCGGGTCGTCACGGATCTCGAGCATGAGGGGTATGTCGAGAGTCGGAGGGGGAGCGGGGTTTATGTGATCGAGCCTCCGGTGAGCGTCGAGGATCGGAGGCGGCAGGAGGTTCTCGAAAGGGTACTCGACCTCGCGTCGGCGCAGAATGTGTCGGTCGAGGATCTCGCGCATGAGCTTCTTGCGAGGGCGGGGGCGAAACCGCGGGAGAAAGCGAGCATACTCTTCGTCGAATGCACGCGAAACGAGATGGATCAATTCTCCGACGAACTCGAGTCGCAACTCCCCGTCGAGGTCGAAAGGGTGCTTCTCGAAGACCTCGAAGCGAGGCTTTCGGACGGCGGGGAGCTTCCGTGGAGGCTCGCGGTGACGACCTTTTTCCACATCCACGAAGTCGAGGATATGATGGAGCCGTTCGGGGTGGAGACCGTGGCGCTGCTCGCGGAGGCGAACATCGAGAGTTTGCAAAAGCTAATGGAGCTTCCCGAGGGGACGGTCGTCGGCATCGTCGGCTCGTCGCGGACGTGCATGGACAATCTTTCGCGCTCGCTCGAAGGGGCGGGGCTCGATCACCTCGATCTCCGCGAGGTGTATCTCGATCAAGAAAGCGAGATGCGGAGCCTCTTCGGGGAAGAGAACGCGAAGGCCATACTTTGCTCGACGTTCACGAAAGAGCGGCTCGAAGAGATGGGCGCGCCCGAGAGCTTCGACATCATTGACGAGAACCGCACGCTCGACAAAGGCGGCGTCGAGATGCTCGGGCAAATGATCCGGCAGCTTCCGAGGGGATAGATTTACCGGGAGAGAGGCTTCCGCTTTCTCACCGCGTACTCCAGAAATTGCGAGTTCGGGAGGAGGTGGACTTCGTCGTCGGTGGCGCGGATGGTCGTCATCGCGTGTCCGATGCGCTCGACGGTGCCGGAGACGCCGTTGACGGAGATTTCATCGCCCTCCTCGATGCCTTCGGCGAGGTACCTTCCGGCGGCGACGTTTTGGGGAAGCTGGCGGAGTCCGAGACCGAGGGCGAGGGCCGCCGTCAAAACCACACCGCCGAGGACGATGACGGTGATGGAGATCAAAATAGTCGCCTGTATTCCGAGGACGTTGGCGGCGAGGATGGCGGACACGAAGACGACCCCGGCCCGGACGAGGGTGGCGAAAGGCCCGGTGCGCGTAACGCCGAGTTCCACGAGGCCGCGGCGGGCGAGTTCGGCGACGACGCCGGCGGCGGCGGTTCCGAGGAGGATTATGAGGACGGCGACGAGGAGGCGCGGAGCATAGAGGATGACTTGATTGAACGTGTCCGCCAGCGATTCGAGGCCGAGCGGGCCGAGGGCGGCGAGGCCGGCGAATAATATGATCGCCCAGAAAACGACCGTTCCGGCGAAGCGCGACGGGCTGTCGCCGACCCCGCTCTCGCGCATGAGGGTCGAGACGCCAACCCGGTCGGACGCACTGTCGAAGCGGAGGCGGCGAAGCACGAAGCCCACGACCGGGCGGACGAGGAACGCGAGCACGACCCCGGCCCCCAGAATCGCCAAAGCGCCCAAAGCCCTCGGCAGATAGGCGGCGAAATCGGATAAAAGTTGTTCCACGGGTCCCCTTTTTCAGCGGTTCGCTCGTCAGCGCGCTTCGCTTGTCAGCTTTTTATGCCAGCCTCAAATAATAGATCAAAGCTCGTCCGTAAGCTCCGAGGAGTCCCCCGGCGAGCTCCGCCGCGGAGTTGAGGTACGCGGTGACGGCGACGCGCCAGACTATGCGGGCGCGGAGGTCGCGCGGGACTTTCACCTCCTCCTCGGCGGCGGCCACGAGGAGGACGAAGAGACGCTCGTAGCGGGCGAGTTCTTCGCGTAGGCGCGGGGAGTCGTCGAGGGCGGCCTCGACCCGCTCGGCCTCGACCTCGGAGACGTCGCCGACGGCGTACGCCTGCAAAAGCTCTTCTATGGCTTCGTTTTCCATGAACCTTTCTTTTTACTCATGTCATGAGATCCTTCAACCGCTGGCGGCCCCGGTACGCCCAGCTTTTCGCTGTCTGCTCGGCGACGTCGAGCGCCTCCCCGACCTCCCGGAAATTCAGCCCTTCGAGGTCGTGGAGGACGACGGCGGCCCGGTGGTTCGGCTGGAGGGCCTGCAAAGCCTTGTGGAGCCTCGCTAGTGCCTCCGCCTTCATCGCCGCCTCCTCGGGGCCGTCGCCGGAGAAATCGGGCGGCGCCCAGTCTTCGAGGGGGAGGTTCTCCTTGCGGCGCGTCCTTTCGTTGAGGCTCACGTTCACCGTCAGGCGGAGGAGCCACGTTTTGAAAGAGCTCCGCCCCTCGAAGCCGTCGAGCTTTTTGAACGCCCTTATGAACGACTCCTGAGCCGCGTCTTTGGCGTCCTCTCTGTTCCCGAGAAACCGGTAGCAAACCCGGAAAACCGGCGCCTGGTGCCTCCACACAAGCTCGGAGAAGGTTCGCCGATTCCCGGCGCACACCCTCGCCACGAGTGCCTCGTCGGTCGGTTTTACTACTTTAGACAGCTTTCTCCCCGGTTCCGTTGCTGCCGATTTTCATGCGGGCAGTATATAGACCTCTCATCGCCATAGTTTTCGGCCCGGTATCGGCGCGGGTTCGCCCGCTCAGAGAATTCGGTGCAACCCTCCCGGGCTCCGGCATGTCAAATACAAACAAAAGGAAGCGAAAGGAATGGGACGTGGGAAGAATCCTCAGAAAACTGCTCATAGCCGCCGCGCCGTTCGTCTGGCGCAAATACCGCGACCGGAGCAAACGCAAAAAAGACGGCGCGCCCCGGGACGGAAGCCGAAGCGGGAACCAAAGCTGAAGCCGGGCGGGGAGGAGAACCGGGATGTCCGAGAAAGAAGCGAACCGTGAAAGCGCCGACGGCGGCAGGCTCGACAGGCTCGAGCGGGATCGGGAGAGGGCGAGGCAAAACCAAGCCGCCGCCGAGAGGAGCCGACGCGAAGAGGCCGAGCTCGGCACGAGTTGGACCGGCGTCGTCCTCGGCCTTCTCACCGCGCTCGGAGCCGCTTTGATCTTGAGCGGAATAATCGGCGGCGTGGTCGCCGCGCTCCTCGGCGGCGGAGGCTCTTCGGCCACCGAGGGCGGAGTGGCGGGCGTCGTCGGGCTGCTCGCCACCCTCTTCCTCGCGTACATCGTCGGTGGGTATGCGGCGGGCCGGATCTCGAGTCGCTCCGGACTCAAACACGGCCTCCTCGTGCCGCTCGCGGGCCTCGCGCTCATAGCCATGCTTGCCGCCATAGGCGCGGTCGCGGGCGCGGGCCTCCTCGACAATCTCGGCGGGGTCGCGATCCCCGCCGTCCCGGACGGCGCACCGCAAAACCTCAGCGCTATACTCTCCGTCTCCGGCGTCCTCGCGCTCCTCGTCCCCTTCCTCGGAGGAGCCGTCGGCGGCGCGTGGGGAGCCAGAACCGGACGCCGCCGGGGCTTCGAGAGGAGGTGAGACCCGGCCAAACACCGACGAAGCATCCGGCAAAGCAACGACCCGAAAGGAAACCGCATGGCGAACGACGACTCGAAGAAGCGCGAGGGAAAGAAGGGTCAAAACAAGGGCGACCTCAAGGACACGAAGGGCGACGTCAAAGACCGCCTCAAATAGACAGCGAACTGTCGCCGGGGGCGATTCTCCGCACTCGGTTCCTCATATGAAAGGAAGCGCTTTACATGGACATAATCCGGCTCATTTTCTCGATACTCATACCGCCGCTCGGGGTTTTTCTCCAGGTTGGGATCGGGTTCCATTTTTGGCTGAATATATTGCTGACGATACTCGGGTATTTCCCCGGCTTGATCCACGCGGTGTACATCATCTTCACGAGGGATTAGAGAATGGTTTTGGACGAGGCGAACCGAACCGCCAACCACGAGTCGCTCGCATGGCTCGACTACGCGCTCCGGTGGTCGAAGTCGGGCAATAAAACGAAGCTCGCCGGACTCCTCGAAAGCGTCCGCTCGGAGGTCGTCTTCGAGATGGAGCTCGCCGCCGCGGCCGGAAGCTCCGAGCGTCGGCAAACAGGGTAAGCTACCCGGAAGACTGAAGAGCGAGGCGACCCGGAAAAGCAGCGGGGGAGCGACGCTCCCCACCGTGCCGCCCGAAGAGAAAGGCGTGGAAACATGACCATCGAGGAAGCCAAGCTGAAGGCGCGCGTCATTTGCAACCCCGCATCGGGCGGAGGCGGATACGATCCCGAGGAGATCCGGGCCGAACTCGAAGACTTCGAGGTCGAGTGGATCGAGACGGAGGATTCCGGCGACGCGAGTGAAGCCGCGAAAGAATGGACTGACGGCCTCCTCATAGTCGCGGGCGGGGACGGCACGATAAACGAGGTCATAAACGGACTCGGCCAAGCCGGCTTCCCCGAGAACGTAACCCTCGGCCTCCTCCCCGCCGGAACCGGAAATGACCTCGCGGCGACCCTCGCCATCCCCGAAGACCCGGACGAGGCCGAGAAAGTCCTCCGCGAGAACCGCGTCCGCCATCTCGACGCGGCGAGGGTCGTTTCGACGGGCGTCGGCGAGAGGTTCTTCATCAACGTGGCGACTGGCGACCTCGGGGCGGAGATATCCGAGTCCGCCGACCCGGAGACGAAGAAGAAGTGGGGGAAGCTCGCGTATCTCATATCCTCGCTCGAGGCGGCCCGCGACTACGAGCCGCCGGAGGCCCATCTCTTTCTCGACGGCGAGGAGAAGGTGGTTCGGGCTTTCAACCTCGCCGTCGGAAACTGCCGGTACGCCGGAGGGGGCTGGCTCGCCTCGCCCCGCGCCAACCCCGAGGATGGACTCCTCGACCTCGTCGTCATCGAGGACGTCGGCCTCGTGGACGCGCTCGGCATCGCCCCGACCGCCCTCGGCGACTCGGACTATCTCGACAAGGAGGGCGTATTCTTCGCCCGGGCGAAGGAGATCCGGGTCGTGTCGGAGCCTGGCACCATCGAGTTCACGTTGGACGGCGAGGTCATCGGCGATGAACCCGCCGAATTCACCGTTCTTCCGAGGGCGATAAAAGTCATCGTCGGCCCCGACTACACCCCGGAGCCGTAAGCTGCGGTTGAGAATCCATTCCGGAAATGTCGTGAGTCCGGCAGACGAGTTCCGCGCAAGCGTCGCGGTCGTTCATGGGGACGCGTCATGATCGAGTGGCGACTTTCGCGGCGAGGGAAGCAGTCGAGCATACTCGCCATTGGCAAGGAGCTTTCCCCCCGTGGCGGGTGATCTCCTCGCCGAATTCGCCGACGCGGCGACCGACTTCATAGAGAGAAACGGGCTGAGAAGCGCGTGCGCGGGTTGCGCTCAGCGCTTGTGCAATCCGCTGTGAGGTCGTGAAATCGGGAGATCGCTCCGCTTCGTGATGTCGGGAAATGCGACCCGCGATCTCATGAATTGGAGCGAAGCGACCTCCCGACCCACGAACCCGCCGACGATGGAACTCTTGCCCGCCGTCAGCCGCCCGAGTGTCCGCCCGTCTCTTGACTTCGGAAAAACCTCACCATCTCCGCCGAGGCGTCGGGGCCTTTGGCGTCGGTGTGCGAGCCGGAGCGGCTCCCCCCCGACCAGGCGTGCCCGAGTCCCCGAACGGTCCATTGCTCCATGACGGCCCGGCCTTCTTCGTCGTGGCGGGTGGCGCGGACGTATGCGTATCCACCGGACGCCTGTCCCTGCCGAACCTTCACCGGAGAGGCGGACTCGTCGGCGCCCCGGAAGTGCGCGAGGATTTGATCGGCGTTTCGGGGATGGACGGTCGTGTCGCGGTCGCCGTGGAACGTGATCACCGGCACGGTACGGGCGGCTCCTTCGGCGACCCGCCCCGCGGAGCTTTTCCCTCCGCCTTGCATCGCGGAGAAAGCGGAGGCGAGATCGCAGGCGGCGCCGGGGGCGAGGCCGGAATGGACGCCGACGGCGGCGAAGAGGTCGGGGTACGCCGCGCCCATGATCGCCGCCATCGCCCCGCCCGCCGACATCCCGGCAACATAAACCCGGCCCGGCTCCACGTTGTATTCGCCGATGACCTCGCACGCGATACCCGCGATGATGGACGGCTCCCCCATCCCACGTCGCTGATCGCCCGCATCGAACCAGTTCCAGCAACCCTGCATGTTCGCGCCACGAGACTGAGCGGGATACGCGACGAGAAAAGTATGCTCCTCGGCGAGCGCGTTCATGCCAGTCCCCGCCGCGAAGTCGTCCGGATCCTGCGTGCATCCATGAAGCATGACCACGAGCGATACTTCCTGCCCCACGTAGCCACTCGGAACATACAGCTTATAAGCGCGCGTCCCCGCCCGGTTCGAGTACGACCTCTCGATGAACCGCCCCACCTCGGAATCGGTAGGATTTTCTGTCGCTCCGGGAACATCGCCCGGCATACGCGGCACTCCCCGGTGGCGGCGCTTCGGCGCCGGGGCGGGCCGAAGATTATGCGTCGCCTGACGCGAAGGAGCCTCGGGCCGCCGGGCTTCGGACTGCGAAGCCTCGGACTTTGATGCCTCGGATTGCGAAGTCTCATCCACGATGCGGGAGGTCGTTTCGATCACATCATCGGAACTCTCCGGCGAGGTCGGCGGGAAGCCCCCTCCGAGCGTGCGCTGGATGAGGGCGGTCGCCTCGGCGAGTCGCCCTTCTCGCGTGAGGCGAGTCGCCTCCGCCATGCCGCGCTGCATATCGCTATTCATAAATATCTCCGCCTCTCTCGTTGATTTACGATGACCGGGTTCGATCCGCCAAAGCCGCCTTCATCTCGGGACGCGCCCGGAAAGCTCCGAGCACGACGATGGATCCGATGGTCGCCAATGCCAGTTCCGGCTCCACGTCGTCGGCGATGCTCGCCAGACCCACTACTTTGATTTCCAGCATCTCACCCGCCGCTCGCACGGCTTCGAGGTCACGGCGGGCGTAATGCTGGAGGCCGTATACCAGTTCTTTGCGGGAGACAGTCTCCCTCACCGTCTCGGCGTGAGTGGATATCTGGTTCCGGATCGCCGTCCGGATGAAATCAGTGCGGTTTTGATAAAAACCCTCCCGCACCAAAAGATCCACCTTCCCCAAGTCCACCGGAGCCATGTTTATCGTGATCTTCTCCAAATCACTCGTCGCCATTTTTCAACCTCCTTTTGGCATCCATATACCATCCGTGTGGATGTTATCACGTTTGCCGGGTGCGTGGTGAGGCGAGGGGCGTTTTTGGAGATCGTCTGCTTTTCGAGATGGCGGGCGTGGACGGCGAAGATGTCGCCGAGATTCGAGGGTCGGCGCGGGATCGGGTATCCGGCCCGCTCCGCTCCGGGTGGCGGTTTGGCTTGCGTCGGCGTAGTGGCGGCTATGGTGCTGCGGATGGAGGATGCCATCGCCGATCATGGGTGCGCGCGAAAGCGCGTCTCACGGTTTCGGACGGGCTATGAATCTCTCCGGTCTTCTCCGCCTCCACTTTGCCCTCTTCGGAAACGCTCGATCCGGCCCAGGATTTCGGAGGCGATGTCGCGCACGGCGGCGAGATCGTCCGCTCCGAGGTGGCGCGAGAGCCTCCCGAGGATCGGTTCGAGGTCAAGGTCATAAGCCTGAATCAAAGTCGCAACGTCGTTCTCATAAAGCCCGACCCTCGCGAAGTTTCCTTGCCGATACAGCGAAGGGAGCGCATAAAGTTTGAGGAGCAAGAGACCGATCGTCGTCGCGCACGGAATTTCGCGCTCGGCGAATTGCACGGTCGTGGCGTATCTTATCCCGACTTCCTCGAAAAGGGGGTTGTCGGTGAGAAGCATATCCACTCGAAGACATTCGAACGCTCCCCTTGCGAAATCTGAGTCACGGCTTTCCACTACAATCTCGGGCAGTTTTTCGAGATCGGAGGCGGCGAGGATCACGTCTATGTCCTCCGTGTTCCGTCCCTCGACATACCCGAGCATCGCGACCCCGCCGACGAGCAAATAATCCACCTCTCGCCCATGAAGCATCTCGAATAGTTTTTCGACGGACTCCGGCAGCGAGTCGGCGTTCATCATTTCTTCGCGTGAATTCTTGGAATCGAACGCGACGGCATTCCGGATGACCTCTCCTATGTTTGGCACCTTCGTCGGCCTCATAAAGCAACTTTACCAGACACGCTGAAGCCCGAACCTTCATTCCGCGTCGGCCGGAAGCACGGCGAAGTTCCCGCCACATAAAGGCTTCACCGCCCGGAACGACCTTTCGTCGAAGGTGGCAAAAAGCTGATGCCCGAAGCAGTTCAAAGCCACATCCCCCGACTCCGGGATACTTCCAACGCCCGCTCCATCGCCCGCGCCTTGTTCCGGCTCTCCTCATACTCGAGCTTCGGCACGGAGTCCGCGACGACACCGCCCCCCGCCTGGAAATGGACGACTCCTTCTTTGACGAGCGCGGTTCGGAGTGTGATGCACGTGTCGAGGCGACCGTCCACGCCGTAATATCCCATCGCCCCGGCGTATGGGCCGCGCCTCGTCGGTTCGATCTCGTCTATGATCTCCATCGCCCGTACCTTCGGCGCCCCCGATACCGTCCCCGCCGGAAACGCGGCGGCGAGCGCGTCGAGGGCGGTGAGGTCGCTCCGCAGATTCCCCTCCACCGTCGAGACGATGTGCATGACGTGCGAATAGCGTTCGATCTCCATGAAATTCGCAAGCTCCACCGAGCCGATCTCACTCACCCGACCGAGATCGTTCCGACCGAGATCCACAAGCATCACATGCTCGGCGCGTTCCTTCTCATCCGCGAGAAGCTCCTCCGCGAGAACGGCATCCTCCTCCGATGTCGCCCCCCGCCACCGCGTCCCGGCCACCGGACGAGTCATCACCCGGCGGCCTTCGACGCGCACGAGCGGCTCCGGCGAAGCCCCGACGAGCGAGAACCCCCCGAGCTTGAGATACGTCATATACGGTGAGGGATTCACCGTCCGAAGCCCACGATAAAGAAGGAGCGGATCGAGGTTCCCGACCTCCGCCGAGAACCGCTGCGAAGGCACGATCTGAAACGCATCCCCCGCCCGAATATACTCCTTCGCCCGCTCCACCGACTCCTCGTATTTCTCGCGTGAAAGGTTCGAGGAAACGTCGGGGGAACCTCCGTTCCCGTCGGGAAGGAGCCGCCCCGGAAGCGGCGCCGCGAGCCTCTCGGAGACGCGCCGGATGTCATCGGCGGCACGTCGGTACGCCGCCGAGAAACCCTCGCCTTCGACATCGCGCAAATTCGATGCGTCCACGAGGGAGACGACGAGAACCTTGTGGCGAAGGTGGTCAAAAACGACGAGCGTGTCCGTGACGACGAAATGCGCCTCGGGAACGTCGAGGTCGTCCGGCGGAGCGTCGGGGAGATTTTCGAGATACCGCACCGCGTCATACGAGAAATACCCGACCGCGCCGCCGACGAAGGCGGGGAGGTTCGGGAGTGGGGCGACGGTTTTTTTGCCCATGATCTCCGCCAGCCCTCGGAACGGGTCGCTCGCCGGAACCTCCCGAACTCCGTCCGCGTCCACGACGGTGTATACGCCGTCCCGGTACGAGAGCGTCCGTTTCGGATCGAAGCCGAGGAACGAATACCGACCGAAGCGTTCGGCGGCCTCCGCGCTTTCGAGGAGGAAAACATTGTCCTCGTCCGCGAATTTGAGGACGGCGGAGATCGGGGTTTCGAGGTCGCCGATGAACTCCGCATACAACGGCACGATGTCGTGCGCGCGGGCGAGGGAACGAGCCTCGGCGAGCGACGGCGTGAGGTTTGTTTTATCCGTGGCGGTCACTGAGAACCTTCGCGACATCCTCGACACCGACCCCCCGATCCTCGAGAAGAACGAGGAGATGGTATACGAGGTCGGCGCTTTCTTCGGCGATCCGGTCGTCGGTGAGCGCGGCGATGACGACCTCGACGGCCTCCTCCCCCACTTTCTGAGCGAGCCGCCCCGTCCCGCGCTCGAAGAGCGAAGCCGTATACGATCCCTCCGGCATGTCCCGATGCCGCTCGGCGATGACCCCCGCGAGCCGCTCGACCATCACCCCGAAACCGGGATGCTCGTCGCTCGCCGCGACCCCGACGCCATCCCCGGCGAGCGTCGTGAAAAAGCACGTCCTCTCCCCGGTATGGCACGCCGGGCCATGCGGCTCGACTCGATAAAGAACCGCATCCCCGTCGCAGTCGAGCCGGACTTCGAGAACTTTCTGCGTGTTCCCGCTCGTCGCGCCCTTCCGCCACAGTTCCTTTCGGGAGCGCGAATAAAAGTGGGCCTCCCCCGTTTCGAGGGTTTTCTCGACGGCCTCCTCGTTCGCGTATGCGAGGGTGAGGACATCGCCAGTATCTTTATCCTGTGCGACGACCGGAACCAGGCCGTTTTCGTCGAACTTTATCTTTTCGGTCGCGCTCGTCGTCATCGTATCGGAACCCCCGCCTTCGACATATGCTCCTTCACTTCACGAACCGTATATTCCCCGAAATGGAAGATGCTCGCCGCGAGCACCGCGCTCCCCCCCGCCTCCACCGCCGCGACCATATGGTCGGGATGACCCGCCCCGCCCGAAGCGATGATCGGCAAATTCGTCCTCCCCGCGACCTCGGAGATGAGTTCGAGGTCGTACCCGCTCTCCATCCCGTCGGAGTCCATACTATTCAAAACGTACTCCCCCGCCCCCCGCTTCCCCCCCTCGACGAGCCATTCGACGGCATCCATCTCCGTATTCAATCGCCCGCCATTCAAATACACTTCCCACCCCGAGCCGCCCTCTCTCCGCTTCACATCCACACTCAATACGACGCATTGACTCCCGAATCGCTCGGCTCCCTCGTTTATGAGGTTCGGGGTTTTCACGGCGGCGGAGTTTATGGAGACTTTGTCCGAGCCGGCCCGGAGCATCGCCCGCATATCATCCGCCGTCCGCACCCCCCCACCGATGGTGTACGGAATAAAAACCTCCTCGGCGGCGCGGCGGGCGAGGGCCGTCGCGGTGTTCCGTTGCTCATGAGAGGCGGTGATGTCATAGAAAACGATCTCATCCGCGCCCTCTCGGTCATACAAAGCGGCGAGTTCCACCGGGTCTCCGGCATCGCGGAGGTTTTTGAACTGGGTGCCTTTCACGACGCGCCCGGCGTCCACGTCGAGGCACGGGATGATGCGGACGAGGAGCATCAGTCGCTTCGCTCGGGTCGCTTCGCTCCCGGTTGGTGGTTATTGGTTATTGGTTTTTGGTTTTTGCCACCAACCAATAACCACCAACCAATAACCGGAGCGGAGCCGAAGGCGGAGCGACTAAACATACGGGACTTTCGCCGCCCGGCACTCCTCCGCGATCCGGGCTTGCAAATCCTCGTCCGCCGCGAGAAGCACCGAGCCTTCGTCGCCCGTTCCGACTACCATCGAGCCGTCGCGGCCTCTCCAGTGGCGGTGGACGGTGTATGCGGCGAGTGTTCCCTCGACGAGGGAGACTATTTTGTCGAGCTCCGCGTGGGAGAGCTTCGCGGAGACGTCGAGCTTCGAGACGTCCACGTTCCCTTCCGCTTTGAGGTCGGCGGCGAGGTTCCCGGTCCGGAGGCGGAGTCCCTTCGTGTCCCACAGGATGCCGATGGCGTTTTTGAGCGCGTCGGCGCGGGTCTCTTTGTTTCCTTTTCGGAACTTCGATTCGGGGATGTTTTTCAGCCTCTCGGAGAGGTCGTCGTTTTTGCCGCCGTTCCTTTCGAGGGCGAGGACTTTCAATGTCGCGGCGGAGTCCACTTCGACGGCCCATCGGCCTTTGTCGCGGGGGAAGAGATAGTCGGTGTATTCGACGGAGAGCTTCTCGAGTTCCGCGAGGAGGTCTTCGGTGAAAGGTTTGCCGTCGAACATGCGGCGGCTCGCGGAGTATGCGGGGAGGGAGAGCTTGGCGAGGATCTTCTCGACCCTCCGAGTCCCGCGCTCGTTCGGCACCGAGAGCGGCGCGTCCACCCCGACAAGGACACCTCGGCCCTCCCCGGCATGCGCTTTCACGAGCGCCGATATCTCACCGGATCCCGCGGCGAAGGCGTTCGCCACGATGCCGCCCCGCTCGTCGAGCACGACGACGCACGACGCTTTCTCCTTCGCCTCGCCCGGCCTCCACGCCGGAGCCATTCCTATGAATCTCATTTGGCCGCCCCCTTCGGTCGCTCCGGTGAATTGTGAACTGCGAATGGTGAATGGCGAAGTGCGGGCGCGACCTTCGGTTCCGGCGTCATGCGTTCCACCTCATGGCTTCTCCTTTGTATTCGATGCTTTCTCCGCGACTTCGCATGGCTCGAACGACGCGGATCGAGAGTCGCGATCTGAAAAAACACGGCCCGCGATCGGCGATTCGCGTTTCGAGCCGCTTCCCACTTCCTCCGAGAAGCGACGACGCCCATCGGGGTCACGCCCCCACCTCGGCCCTCGAAACGACGTCCGCGACTTCCTCGCATACTTCGCGGCACACGGCCTCGTCCTCATGCTCGACCATGACCCGCACGAGAGGCTCGGTCCCGCTCGGACGAAGGAGGATGCGCCCCTCCGAGCCGAGCTTCTCCTCGGCCTTCGCGACGGCCTCGGACAGCTCCTTCGAGGCGGAGATCTCCTTCGCGCCCTTCGAGCCTTCGACTTTCACGTTTATCAGCTTTTGCGGATATATCTCCATGACTTCGGCAAGTTCGGAGAGGGGCTTTCCGCTCCGGGACATCACATCGAGGAGGGCGAGGGCGGTCATGAGGCCGTCGCCCGTCGCGACGTGTTCGGAGAGGATGACATGCCCCGACTGCTCGCCGCCGATGGAGGCTCCGGTTCGGCGCATGGCCGTGGCGACGTGGCGGTCTCCGACGGGTGTGATCTCGTACGGAATACCGAGTCCGTCCATCGCCTTGAAAAACCCGAGGTTGCTCATGACGGTGACCACGACGCCTCCGGCGAGCGAGTTCCGTCCGGCGAGGTCGCGGGCGAGGATGGCGATGATTTTGTCGCCGTCAACGACGTTTCCTCCTTCATCCACGGCGAGAACGCGGTCGGCGTCGCCGTCGAATGCGAAGGCGGCGTCATGGCCGGAGACATCGAGCTTGGCGATGTGCGTGGAGCCGCACCCCTCGTTTATGTTCACGCCGTCCGGTTTGTTTCCGACCATGGACAGCTTCGCGCCGAGTTCCGAGAAGGCGAGCGGAGCCGCCTCGAAAGCCGCGCCGTTCGCGCAATCGAGGAGGATGGATATGTCTCCGGCCTCCGGTCGAATACGTTCGAGGATGGCATCCGCATAAAGTTTCGCGGCGTCGTCGAGGCGTTCGACCGAGCCGATTCCGGCTCCGGTGGGGCGGTCGGGGTTCGGGTTCGAGGCGAGAGCTTCGAGTTCTCTTTCGTCGGCGTCCGGGAGCTTCCGTCCTTCCCTCGAAAGAAACTTTATGCCGTTGTCGGGGAAGGGGTTGTGGGACGCGCTTATGACGACCGCCGCCGAGGCTCCGAGCTTCGGGGCGAGCATCGCCACACCGGGGGTCGGGAGAACGCCGAGATCGAGGGCGTCCGCGCCAC
>Ga0136630_1000046_pt1 | contig 32613 bp, 35 predicted proteins | sample AntDrymUQ5682106_2_FD_105496 | JGI IMG/M metagenome (GOLD analysis project Ga0136630, IMG submission 105496) | Polar desert sand microbial communities from Dry Valleys, Antarctica - metaG UQ568 (21.06) | ecosystem: Environmental > Terrestrial > Soil > Desert | place: Antarctica: Dry Valley...
CGCGCGACGCGCGTGACCTCGTCGGCGAAGCTCGACAGCTGATCGACCATCGTGTTGATCGTCTGCTTGAGCTCGAGGATCTCGCCGCGGGCGTCGACGGTGATCTCCTGCGACAGGTCGCCGTTTGCGACCGCGGTCGTCACCTGCGCGATGTTGCGCACCTGGCCGGTGAGGTTGTTGGCCATCAGGTTGACGCTGTCGGTCAGGTCGCGCCAGGTTCCCGACACGCCCTCGACCTCGGCCTGGCCGCCGAGCACGCCCTCGGTGCCGACCTCGCGCGCGACGCCCGTCACCTGTTCGGCGAAGACGCGCAGGCGATCGGTCATCGAGTTGATCGTCTCGGCCAGCGTCGCAACCTCGCCCTTGGCCTCGACGGTCACCTTCTGCGACAGATCGCCGTTGGCGACCGCGGTCGTGACGAGGGCGATCTGACGGACCTGGTCGGTGAGGTTGGACGCCATCGTGTTGACGCTGTCGGTGAGGTCCTTCCATGTGCCGGCGACGCCCTGCACCTCGGCCTGGCCGCCGAGCTCGCCCGCGGTGCCCACCTCGCGCGCGACGCCCGTCACCTGCTCGGCGAAGACGCGCAGTGTGTCGGTCATCGAGTTGATCGTCTCGGCCAGCGTCGCAACCTCGCCCTTGGCCTCGACGGTGACCTTCTGGGTCAGGTCGCCGTGCGCGACGGCCGTCGTCACCGCGGCGATCTGGCGCACCTGGTCGGTCAGGTTGGAGGCCATGAAGTTGACGTTCTCGGTCAGGTCGCGCCACGTCCCACTGACGCCCTTGACCTCCGCCTGACCGCCCAGCTGACCCTCCGTGCCGACCTCGCGCGCGACACGCGTGACCTCGGCCGCGAACGACGACAGCTGATCGACCATCGTGTTGATCGTGTCCTTGAGCTCGAGGATCTCGCCACGCGCGGGCACCGTGATCTTCTGCGACAGGTCGCCGTTTGCGACGGCGGTCGTGACGTCGGCGATCTGGCGCACCTGATCGGTGAGGTTCGTGGCCATCGAGTTGACGTTCTCGGTCAGGTCGCGCCACGTGCCGCTGACGCCCTTGACCTCCGCCTGACCGCCCAGCTGGCCCTCCGTGCCGACCTCGCGCGCGACGCGCGTGACCTCGTCGGCGAACGACGACAGCTGATCGACCATCTCGTTGACCGTCAGGCCGATCGCCGAGAACTGGCCCTTGACCGGCTGGCCCTCGATCGTCAGCGCCATCTTCTGGCTGAGGTCACCCTTGGCGACCGACTGGATGACGCGTGAGATCTCGGTCGTCGGGCGGACGAGGTCGTCGATCATCGCGTTGACGGACTCGACCGACTCGCTCCAGGCGCCCTCGACCGTGCCCAGCGAGACACGCTCGGTCATGCGCCCCTCGCCGCCGATGATCCGGCTGACGCGGGCAAGCTCCTTGGCCATCCGCGCGTTGAGCGCGAGCAGCTCGTTCGTGCGCTGCTCGACGTCGCCGATGACGTCACGCCGGCGCGCGCGCAGGCGCGCGGAGAAGTCGCCGTCGCGGGCAGCCGTGAGAACGCGCAGCAGCTCCTCGAGCGCCAGCTCGTCGCGTGTCGCGCCGTCGCCGTCGGCCGACGCCGGCGAGTCGCTCGCGCCAGAGGCCCGTTTACCCCTCGAGCTCCCCGTGCCCCCAGTCGCCATCCGCTCTCCAGTCATCTTCCGCAACGAAAGCCCCAGGCTACAGCGCGCCTGGGTCCCCGGCTGGAGGTGCAGGCGCCCGCCCGTTCAGGCTGCGGTGGCCGGCCGCCGGCCGCGCACGATGACGATCTCCTCCTCCAGCGACCCGGCCGGCAGGGCGCCCGTCGCCCACAGATCCGCCGCCCGCTCGCGCAGCAGCGGACCGAGCGGGCCGCGCCTGCGCGCGATCACGGCGGCGTCGAGTCCGCTCGCCGCCAGCTCATCGAGCGTGCGCTGCACGCCGCACACCGAGGAGTGCACGAGCAGCAGGCTGCCACCAGGGCGCAGGTGGTCGGCGGCCTGCCGGCACAGCGGGTCCAGCAGCGCGCGGCCGTCGCGGCCGGCGGCCCACGCACGCTGCGGGCCGTTGGCCGGCAGCGCGTCGCCGGCGGCCGGCACGTAGGGCGGGTTGCTGACGATCGTGTCGAAGCGCTCGCCGTCGAGGCCGCTGAGCAGCGAGCCTCGCCGGGTGCGCACGCGCACGCCGTTGAGCAGCGCGTTGACGCGCGCGCTGAGCAGCGCGCGACGCACAACGTCGACAGCCGTCACGCGCGCGCCCAGCAACGCCGCCTGCACGGCGAGCATGCCGCTGCCGGTGCACACGTCGAGCACCGCGGCCCCAGGCGCCGGAACGTGCTCGGGCAGCGCAGCGGCGAGCATCCAGCTGTCGCTGTGCGGTTGAAAGACGCCGGGGATGGAGAAGAGGCGGATGCTGATGAGATCTCCGCACTCCGAGCAGGGCAAACCCGTGATCAGGCCCGCCGTCCTGCGCGAGCGCTTCGCGGCGACCGAGCCGCAGCGGATCGGCATCGAGGAGGAGCTCATGCTGCTCGACGCCGATACGCTCGATCTCGCGCCGCGCGCGGCGCAGCTGCTTGAGGCGCTGGGCGGCGATCCGCGCTTCAAGCTCGAGCTGCCGGCGGCTCAGATCGAGATCGCCACGGCGCCCGAGCGCACCGTCGAGGCCGCTGCGCGCCAGCTCTCCGTGGCGCGCGCGCAGCTCGCCGCCGCGGCCGCTCCCGCCCTGCGTCTCGCGGGCGCCGGCGCGCACGCGTTCGCGGCGCCGCGAGGCAAGCTCAACAGCGGCGAGCGCTATGACGCCACGCGCGAGCAGTACGGCGAGCTGGCCGAGCGCCAGCTCATCTGCGGGCTGCACGTCCACGTCGGCGTGAGCGATGCGGACTGCGCGGTCGCCGTGCACGACGCGCTGCGCTCCTACCTTCCGGAGATCGCCGCGCTGGCCGCCAACGCGCCCTTTCACGACGGCCGCGACACGGGGCTGGCCTCGGTCCGGCCGCCGATCTGCGACCTGCTGCCGCGCCAAGGCGTGCCGCCGGCACTCGGCAGCGTGGAGGCCTACGCCGCGGCGCTGCAGTGGGGAGCGCGGTCGGGCGCGGTGGCGACGCCGCGGCACTGGTGGTGGGGACTGCGGCTGCACCCGATCTTCGGCACGGTCGAGGTGCGCGCGCCCGACGCGCAGTCGACGGTCGGCGAGACGGCCGCGATCGCGGCGCTCGTGCAGGCCCTCGTCGCCGATCTCGCCGCGCGCCACGCCGCGGGCGAGCCGCTTGCCGTGGCGCCCACCTGGCGGATCGAGGAGAACCGCTGGTCGGCCTTCCGCTACGGGCCGGAGGGGGCGATGGCCAACCTGGAGACCGGCGAGCGCGAGCCGACCGCACGACGCCTGGCGCGGCTGCTCGACGAGCTGGCCGACAGCGCCCAGCGGGTCGGCTGCGCAACCGAGCTGGACAAGGCGCGCACGATGCTCGCGACCGGCGGTCCGGCCCGCGCCCAGCGAGACGTGGCCGGGCGCAGCGACCTGCATGCTGTCGTCGCCTGGCTGGCCGATCGCTTCGACACGAGCTAGCAGCCGCCGCTCTGCACCGCGCGCAGGACACCCTCGGCGATCTGCCGCGGGCGCTTGCCAATCCCGATCACCGCCTTGCGTTTGCCGCGCGGGTCGACCTCGAGCACCTTGGTGCCCGCCTCGACGGGCACGCCGTCGTGCGTCAGGCCGCGCAGGATCCCGTCCAGCGGCGCCAGCAGCTCGGCCGCGCCGATCGTCGCGATCGGCTCGCCGGCGCGCACATGCTGCGCGATCTGCGCTCCTGTGCGCATAACGCCGGCAACGGGCGCGTAGACGAAGCGCTCGCGCCCGTGGCCCGCGAAGCTGCGTGGCTCGCCCTCCAGCGCGCGCGTGGCGCCTGACCGCAGCACCTCACCGAGCCGCTCTCCCCACAGCGTCTCGACCCCCAGATCGACGGTCTCGCCGGCGACGAAGCCCGGCCCCAGACCGATCGTCAGCGGGGCCAGATCGCGCTGGCGCTCGGGTTGCGCCCGCTTGCGCATCCGTGCGTCGACGAGCACGGCGGGCGCGACGGCCTCCAGCACGGCCGCGATCTCGGCCGTGCTGATGGGGATCGCCTGGCGCTCGGCAACCGCGGCCGGCAGCTCGGCGATGGCGTCCGCGCGGCGCGCCTCGATCCCCTCGAGCACGCATGCGCCGTCGAAGATCGCATCGGCGAACGCCATTCCGCGGCGCGGCGCGGCGGGCAGCGGAACGTCGCAGATCAGGACACCGAAGCCGGCCGCGAACAACGCGTGCGCGACGGCCGAGCCGACGTCGCCACTGCCGCGCACGAGGACCGTCGGTTGCAGCTCGCCGCTGGCCATCCGCGCACCGTACGGCCTGGCGTGGCTGCGCGAGACGTCGGCGTGGCCGCAGTGGCGCTTTGGCAAAATCGACGAGGCGATGATCGTCTTTCACGGCACAACCCCCGACTGCGTGCCCGGCATACAGCGCGACGGCCTGTGGCCCGGCTCGCACGTCGCGCCCAGCCGCGAGCTGGCGGCCGAGTACGCCTGGATGCGGGGCACGGAGCTGGGCGCCGACTCGTGCGTCGTGATCGAGCTCGACGTGCCCGACGCGGCCGTCGTCGACGCTCAGAGCTGGTGGTGGTCCGAGAACCAGATGCAGCTTCCCGCGGGCTGCCCGCCCTCGTGCATCGTCGAGATCGAGGAGTCGACCGAGCGACCATGAGGCCACCTCGCGCTCACGGCGCGGGCGCGACGGTCCGCTAGCGTCCCGCCCTGCAATGGCCAGGCTGTCGATTCAGGACGCGCGAAACGCGGTGCTCGAACACGTCGCGCGCGTCGAGTCCGAGCAGGTCGCGCTCGACGACGCGTTCGGGCGCGTGCTGGCCGCCGACGCGGTCGCCCCCAACGACGTCCCGCCCTTCGCCTGCTCGGCGATGGACGGCTTCGCGCTGCTGGCTGCCGACACGCAGCGCGCTCCGGTGCGGCTGAAGATCGTCGGGGAGGCGCGCGCCGGCCACGGTGCCGGCATCCGCGTGCGCTCCGGCACGGCGGTGCGGATCTCGACCGGCGCGCCGCTGCCCGACGGCGCCGACGCGATCGTGCGCCAGGAGCTGACGGAGTCCGCCGACGAGGACGTGCTCGTCAGCGAGCCGGTCGCCGTCGGCAACGACGTGCGCTACGCCGGTGAGGACATCGCCCGCGGCGAGACGACGCTGCTGGCCGGCACGCTGCTCGGCTCGCCCGAGATCGGCCACCTCGCGTCGCTGAACATCGCCGAGCCGCCGGTCGTGCGCCAGCCGCGCGTGGCGCTCGTCAGCACCGGCGACGAGCTGGTCTCGCCGGGCCCCGAGCTGAAGCCGGGCGAGATCCGCGATGCCAACGGCCCCGCGCTGACGGCCGCCGTGCGGGCGGCGGGAGCGCAGGTCATCACGAGCGTGCGGGTCGGCGACGATCGCGAGGCGACCGTCGCGACGATCGACCAGGCGCTGCGGGGCGCGGACATCCTGTGCACCGTGGGCGGCGTATCGGTCGGGCCACACGACCACGTCCGCCCCGCGCTCGAGCGCCTGGGAACACGCGAGATCTTCGCCCGCGTGAGCCTCAAGCCAGGCGGTCAGGTCTGCTTCTACGTCACGCCCGAGGGCACGCTCGCCTTCGCGCTGCCCGGCAACCCCGCGTCGGCGCTGATGGCCTTCCGCGTGCTCGTCGTGCCGGCGATCTACGCGCTGCTGGGCCGCAGCCACACGCTGCACACGACGCGCGGCATCGCCGGCAGCGACCTGCCGGGCGTGATCGGCCGCACGACCGTCGTGCGCTGCTCGGCCGAGATGCACGAGGACGGCTGGCACGTGACCCCGAACGGCGAACAGGGCTCGCACATCCTCACCTCGCTGCTCGGCGTCCCCGCGCTCGCGCTCGTGCCCGAGGACCGCGAGCTGCTGCCGGCGGGTGAGCCGGTCGACATCGAGTTCGTCGGCTAGCGCCAGCGCCCCGCAGCGCCACGCGTCGCAAACGGCGCGTTGCAAGCACGGCTGGGGAGCGTTCCATGTGATAGCTCTGAGGATGGGTTGCCCCCCACGGGCACTGGACGGCAGGCTCACGGACGGGCGTACGAACGATCTGCGCTGAAACCGCGCCGGGAGAAACGCATGTCACGTCAGTCACACCGAGCCGGGTTCCTGATCGCCGCCGCCACGCTCGGGATCGTGCTGGCGCTGCCGGCGAGCGCGCCGGCCGCCACCAAGCCGACGGTCGCCACGGGCGGGACGACGAGGCTCGCGTCGACCACCGTGCGGCTGTGGGGCACGGTTGATCCCAACGGCGCCAAGACGACCTACCTCTTCCAGTACGGAACGACCAACCTCTACGGCACCTCGACGCCAATCACCGTCGCCGGCAACGGGACGAAGAAGCTTTTGGTCAAAATCGACGTTGGCGGGCTCGCGCCCGCGACCACGTATCACTACCGGCTCGTAGCGCGCAACGCGGGCGGGGTCGCCAGCGGCGCCGATCGCAAGTTCCGCACCAAGCCCCAGCCACTCGTGCTATCGCTGGGCGCACAGCCCAATCCCGTCCGCTACGGCCGCGGCATGATCCTCGAGGGCCTGCTCACCGGCACCGGCAACGCGGGGCGCCCGGTTCAGCTTCAGGCCAGCCCGTTCCCGCACGTGGCAGGGTTCGTCAACGTCGGCAACCCGCAGGTCGCAAGCGCGCAGGGCGTCTTCGCGTTCACGCTGCTATCGGTGGGCATCAACACGCAGTTCCGCGTCGTGCTGCCCAGCAAGCCGCAGGTCTTCAGCCCGGTCGTCGGCGTCGGCGTCGCCCCGCGCGTGGCCACTCGGGTCAGCGCGAGGACGGTCTTCACGGGGGCCAGGGTGCGCTTCTCGGGCACCGTGCGTCCGGCGCGCAGGGGCGCCCGAGTCGTGATCCAGCGCAAGCGCGGCAAGCGCTGGAGGTACGTCGCCGCGACGAAGTCGCGCAGGGGCGGACAGCAGTTCTCGCGTTACGCCCGGCGGATCCGCATCCGGCGGGGCGGCAGCTATCGCGTGCTCGTCGAGAGCGCCGACGGCAGCTACATCAACAGCACGGGGCGCACGATCAAGATCCGCCGTCGCTGACGCCGAGGCCGCGCTCAGCCGGCCTGTGGCAGGTTGCACTCGGAGTGACCACAGCCGCACTCGTGCGGCTCGTGGCCCTCGTGCGAGCCATGCTTGGCGCAGTAGTCCGAGCAGTACCCGTCCTCGCGCGCGGCGCAGTCGCAGCCCTCGTGACCACACGTTTGCTCAGCCATCTCGTGCTCCTTTCGAATCGGACGGATCCGCGTGACCCGCTGGCTGAAAGGTACCGGCTTCGCCGCCTGCGATTGGGCAGACTGCATGTCGGGGTAAGGTCGAAACGAACCGACACGAGGAGGCAATCTATGACCGAGCAGACGCCCAAGGACACGGACCCGGAGGCAGACACCGGCGGTGAGGACGGCTCCGCCGTCGAGCAGGACGATGTCCTCGGAGGCTTCCCCGACGATCCCGATATGAACGTCGACCTGAGCGCCGGCGACGACGCCGACGCCACGCGCGACGGGCAATCCGGAGGGGCGCGCGGTGCAGAGGCCGGACTCGGCCGCCACGAGCCCGACATGGACGTCGAGGAAGAGGACGTCGCCAACCAGTAGCCAAGCCGCCTTTTTTCAGTTCAGGCGAGCGCGCAACGCGCGTAGCTCCCGCTCCAGATCGGCCACCTCGTGGCCGCCCGCCAGCACGAGCCGCATCTCGGCCGCGCGTATCGCGCGGCCGAGATCGTTGCGCCGCTGATAGCTGCCGAGCAGGTTGTTGAGCATCCGCAGCACGATGTCGTGCGCGCTCCACGGCGACAGCGACAGATCCCCCGGCAGGTCAGGCTCTGCGCCGCTGTTGAACGGGTCGAGCAGCAGCGCCGGCACCGTGCCGAAGTGCCCGACGACGAAGTGCCCGGACAGCCCCACGCCGTCGAGGTCGATAGCCGCCCGCCGGGCGACCTCGACGTAGACGGCCGACAGCAGGATCGGCAGGCCCACGCGCCGCTGGAGCACGACGTCGAGCATCGAATTCTGCGGGTCGTCGTACTGCTCGCGGTCGCCGGCGAAGCCGTGGCTGCGCGCGAGCACGTCGCGCAGCGCGTCGAGCTGCTCGCGCGGGCGAGCGCCCGCGCCGATGCATTGGCGCACCTCGTCGCCGAGCTCGTCGAGCTGCGCGAGCGCCGCCTGGTCATCGACCTGCTTGAACTCGGCAGCCATCGCCAGCGCGAGCTCGTCGAGGTTCGCCTCCGGCTGCGCGGCGAGATCGTCGAACGAGCCGACTACTAGCCCAGCTCCAGCATCCGCTTGGCGCCCTTCGTGGCGGGATGATCGGCGCCGAGGATGCGCTCGAGATCGGCCGCGATCTGCGTCTGCATCTCCGTCGCCCGTTGCGTGTGTCCGGCCTGGCGGTAGGAGGACGCCAGGTTCGAACGCAGGTTGAGGGTCTCGAGGTCGTCCTCGCCAAGCGTTCGCTCGCTCTCGGCGACCATGTCCTCCTGGATCGCGATCGCCTCGTCGTGGCGCTTGGCCGACCAGTAGGCGTTGAGCAGCTTTTCGCGCGCCTCGATCGTGTCGGGCGCGTCGGGGCCCAGCACGCGCTCGCGGTCGGCGAGCACCCGCTCCTGGATCTCGATCGCCTCGCTGGTCCGCCCGGCCGACGAGTAGGAGAACGCGAGGTTGGCACGCGCCGTGATCGTTGCGACATCGTCGGATCCGAGCACGCGCTCGCTGTCGGCGAGCACTCCTTCCTCGATCGAGATGGCGTCGTCGTCGCGGCCCGCCGACCAGTACGAGGACGCGAGGTTGGAACGCGCCGTCAGCGTGCCGGGGTGGTCGGCGCCGAGGATCCGCTCGCTGTCGGTGACGACCTTCTCCTCGAGCCGAATCGCCTGCTCGAGGTGACCCCCCGACCAGTACGTGTAGGCGAGCTCGACGCGCGCCTTGAGCGTTGCCGGGTCGTCGCTGCCGTGCTGGCGCTCGGTCTCTTCGAGATCGCTGCGCTGCTGGGCGATCGCGTCGTTGAACTTCTGTTGCTGCTCGTCGCGGCTCGCGCCCCATTCCTCGCTCATCCGGACCTCCTCAAGGCATGCTCTGCGCCGACGGCTGAAGCCAGACAGGCTACCTCGACCCCAGCGCGCTCCGGCGCCCGCTTGACAGCCCGACCTCGCAACGCCACGATCGGGTGGTGCCTATCTATGACTACACCTGTGAAGCCTGCGAGGAGCAGTTCGACGAGCTCGTCCGCTTCGATGCTCCGCCGCCCCCGTGTCCCGCCTGCGACTCGGAGGAGACGCAGCGGATGCTGTCGACCTTCCTGACGCCCAACCTGATCGGCGGCCAGCGCCGCTTCGTCACCGACATCGGAACCAAGATGCAGGAGCTGGGCTGCTGCGGTGGCGGCGGCTGCGGCACACACGCAGGCTGAACGCACACGCCTGACGCAAGGCGCGGGTCCGGCGCAGGATCCGGCGCACGCGTGGATAGCCCAGCGCGCGCCACGTCGCCGGGCCGACGACGCCGTCGGCCGTCAGCCGGCGCCGGCGCTGGAAGCGCTTGACGGCGCGCGACGTCGCGGGTCCGAAAACCCCGTCGGCGCTGAGCCCGAGCCTGCGCTGCAGCAGGCGGACGGCGGCGCCTCTGGTGCGCACGCGCGTTGCGGACGTTCGCCCGCCGCCAGATGCGCGGTCGCGCTGGCGGGCACGCACGCGCTTGACCAGGGCCCACGTCGATGGCCCCACGACGCCGTCGGGCCTGAGGCCGTGGCGGCGCTGGAAGCGCTTGACGGCGCGCGTCGTCGACCGCCCGAAGACGCGATCGGAGCGCAGGCCCAGCGCCTTCTGAACCGAGCCGACGCGCGATCCGCGCGAGCCCTCCTTGAGCGGCACGACCGCGTTGCCGGCGGTCGGCGCCAGCAGCGCGCACGCCGCCGCCAAGGCCAAATGCTCCGAGAAGTGCGCCGACGCGCCGTCGTGTCGGTGTCCGTACTCGCATGTTCCGACGGGCCCCGCTCGAGTGCTGAGTGCCGGCCGCACGACCATCGCGCGGCGTCAGGTATCGGTCTTGGTGGCGATGGTTCCGTTCAGCGCTCTGAGCGAGCCGCGCGGATCCTTGACGCGTTTGAGGGCTTCGGCGGCCGCGTCGACCTTGCGGCTGCGGCACGCACGCCGGCTGAACGCCGACGTCCGACGGGTGGTGCGTGCGGTGCCCGTGCCCCGCGTGTCATGCCGCGTGACTGACGAACTGCATCGAGCGCGGAGTCGCCGGGCGAGTCGCACGCCCAGAAGTGGCAGACGTAGCCCACGCGCGGCGCGATCCGTCACTAGGGCGCGCTATGCGCGCTCCAGATGGCACACGGCTCTGAGCGCGGTGCGATCCGTCAGTTCTAGGCGCGGATCGGCCCGCCGGCGCCGCTTCACTCTCTGTCAGAGCTGCAGTTCGCAGTTCGGCGCGGCTGACACTCCGCGCGCCCGCAACCGCTAGTCGTCGAACCGCACGCTCAGGCCCGACGGGAACGGGCCTTCCCAGTCCAGCTTGCCCGCGCCGCCGCGGGCGCGCCTGATCCTCGGCCCCTCCAGCAGCGCCGCCGCGAGCGCAGGCAGCTGCTGGCGCACGATCTGCTGGCCGTAGCAAGTGTGCAGGCCGTGGCCGAAGAGCATGTAGTCGCTCCACGGACGATCGACGCGGAACTCGTTCGGCGACTCGATCGCGCGCTCGTCGAACATCGCCGAGAGCGTGCCGGCGAAGACCGTCGAGCCCGCCTTGACCGTCGTCTCGCGATCGGTGCCGGCGGCGATCACGGTCTCCCGCGGGCACAGGCGCAGCAGCGCGAAGTTCTGCGGGTTGAAGCGCGACGCCTCGAAGATGTGGCGCGAGACGAGCTCGCGGTCGCCTGAGCGGGCGGCCTCCTGCGCGCCCTCGAGCTCGTCCTCGCGCTCGAGCAGCTCGTCGATCGCGCGCGGGAACGCGTTGGAGATCGTCGGGATCCAGCCCGTGATGTTGCCCAGGATGTTGTGGCGGATCGAGATGTCGTGGAAGTTCGGCTCGCCCTCGTCCTGGAAGCGCAGCAGCCGCGTGAGGACATCGTCGGGCGCGTCCTCGCCGGCTGCCAGCTGCGCCTTGCGCTGCGCGATCAGCCCGTCGAGGTGCGGGCGCCACTGCGCGGCGTCGGCGAGCGCGCGCTCGCGCACCTCGGTGAGATTGTTGACGTTGATGAACAGCTCCCAGAACACGTTGCGCGCCCAGCGGATCTGCGTCTCGGTGTCGGGACCGGGCGTGCCGAAGTAGCTTGCGATGACGCGGTCGAGCACCGGCTCGGCGAGCCCCGCGACGGTGTCGATCTCGCCGGCGTCGGCTTGGGCGGCCTGCACCAGCTCGTGCGCGGCGCCATACGTCTGCTCGGCGATCGCGGGTAGATCCTCCGGGCGCACGGCGCGGTCCATCGCGGCGTGGTCGTGGTGATACAGCGGCGTGTCGTCGACGCCGAGGATGAAGGCGCCCGTGACGGCCTCCATCTTGGGACCGTAGAGCCCGGCGGTGAAGCGCTCGGGGTCGCCGAGCACCTCCGTGACGTCCTCGTGCAGCGAGACGACCGTCAGGGCGTCGGTGGAGATGATCGGCTTGCGCTTGCGCATCAGCGCGAACGCCGGGCCGGCCGCCTTGTCGGAGACGCGTCCGGCCATGTTCGCGATCGTCCCGGCGACGCGGTCCGGTGCGTCGCGCAGCCGCTCGCCGATCTCGCGGATCTCATCTTCGAGGCCCATGCCAGCCCCAGCTAACCCGCCGTGCCGTCGGCCAGCGCGGCCAAAGCGCTGATCCCCGGAACGAAGAGATACTCGCCGCCGCGCGTCTTGACGAAGACCTCCTGCGGCGAGAGGAAGAACGGCGGTCTGCCCTGGATCGTCATCTTGCCCTGGCCGTGCGGGTCGCCGAGGATGAAGTCGGTGTCAAGGCCGAGGCCGAACAGGTTGCCGGTGTTCAGCCACTGCACCTGGACACCCTCGAACTGACGCGAGATGCTCGCCTGAAAACAGACGAAGACCAGCCCTCGATCGACGCCGTCGTCCTTGACGACCCCCTCGGCCAGCTGCTCGCCGTAGGGCATCCCGCGGCGGATCATGCGATGGCGGAAGCTCAGGTGCCCCTCGAAGCCCAGCGCGTCGCGCGGGTTGGAGCGACGGATGTGCGAGCCCAGCGGGCAGCGCATGCCGTCGGGGTCCTTGTCGTAGCGAAAGTCGTTGGCGCCGCGGGCGGCAGCATGGAGGTCCGGATCGGGCGCATCGGGGTGCGACACGAGCGGCGTGCCGTTGGACCAGCGCCCGACGACCTTGGCCGCCAGCTTGTGCTCGTCGCCGCCCGCGTACAGCTCCGCCGCGTCGCGCATGACACGGCGCCAGCGCGCCACGTCCTGGTAGAGCTTGCGCCACACCATGTACGTGCCGCTCTTGCCAAGCGGCGCCACCGGTGCGTTGGGCAGGCGGCGCCTGGGATCGTCGCGGGTCTCCTCGTCGGGGTAGCCGAGGATGAACTCACCCGGAGCGAGCGCCCGCCAGGCGCCGTCCTTGAGCGGAACCCCTCCCCCGCGCGCCTTCTCGTCGCTGGAGCCCTCGATCGCGGGCTGGGCGAAGCCGTCGGCGTAGCCGAAGTGCTCGCGCGATCCCGGCAGCAGCTGGGTGTCCTCCTGGTAGACGATGCTCAGCCCACCGGCGTCCTGCATCGCGGTCTGCATCTTGCCCAGCGCGCGCTCGTGGTCGGCGGTCTCCTGCGCGTTGATCGTCAACAGGACATGCGCGTCGCCGCCCCCCAGGCCACGCTCCCACTCGGAGGGCGCGCTCGGACCGACGTCGCCGAGCAGCTCGGCGCGCTCGGACATGCCCTCACGAAACTCTTTCGAGAAGCTGCCGACGACCTCGTCGGAGACTCCCAGCGCCTCCAGACCGGCCGCCGTCACCGCGACGTTGAGCGTCGTCAGCGGCTTGCCCTCCTTCCACGGCTCGGCCGTCGTGACATGCCCGAGCAGCCCGCTGAACCATGCCCGCGCCTGCTCGGGCGGGCAGTCGATCTTCACGAACGCATAGGAGGTGCAGTCATAGTCGTTGCCGTACGCGCGCAGGATGTCGCCCTGGATGTCGCCGAGGTCCATGTGCACGCGCGCGGCCATCTACTCGCTCCCGAACCGGGCGATGAAGGCTTCCTGCAGCGCTTCGGGGCCGAGGCCCTGCGAGCTCGTGGCGAACGCGATCAGCTCGTCGCGCTGGCGCAGCGCGGCCTTGACCTCGGGCACCGTCGCGGCGCCGTAGGCGGCGTAGAAGAAGCCGCAATCGATCTGGTTGTGCTTGAGGTAGGCCTTCAGCTCATCCCCCGCGGCGCTCGCGGGGCAGCCCACGCAGCGCCCCCAGATCTCCTGCGCCTCCGGTGCCATGACCTCGCACAGCTCGTCGAGGTAGCTGTCCAGCTCGCCGTCGAAGTTGCTCGTGAAGATCAGGTACTGCAGGTCGAGGTGCTCCTCCTTGCGCTGGCCCCACGACGGGTCGTTGTGGAAGTCCTCGACGATCACGAAGCGACCCATGTGCGTGCGCGGCAGCTTCTCCAGCGGGCTGCCGGCGGCGTGCATCCCCTCCAGGTAGCCGCGCAGCTCGTGCTCCTTGCCGGGCTCGATCGGCGTCATCGCCTGAAAGCCGTAGGCCTGCCCGTTGACGTTGTTCTTGGAGCTCACAGCGACCGCTGTGCCTCGGTCAGAAAACGCTCGTAAGCGGCCGCGAAGGCGTCGGGCTCCATCTTCGCTGCGTTGCGCTTCAGCGGCGCGACCTTGCCCTCGACGTCGAGCGCTCCCTTGATCATCGTGATCGTCGCCTGCGGATAGGCGGAGTAGTAGTGGCTGGCCTCGGTCTCGTTGACCTGGATGTACCGCTTGAACGGGCCCACGGGCAGCGCCTTCGGAAACCCGTAGGAGCTGCCCCAGAACGCCGCCATCCCACTCGTGAGGATGTGCGAGAAGGCATCGATGTACTCCTCCCAGCCGCCGTTGAAGTTGCTCTCGAAGTACATGTGCGGGTAGCGCAGCTTGCGCTTGGTCTGCGGCGGCCCGTTGTAGGGGAGCTGCTCGATGACCGACCAGCGCGCGAAGTGGATGAACGACAGCTTCACGAGCGTGCCGGTGAGCTTCGGGACGCGCTTGGTGGTCGCGAACAGCACCGGCAGGAAGGGCTTTCCCCACCACTTGATCGTGCTGAAGACCGTGATCGCGATCGCCTGGCCGTGGATGTTGTGCGACGCGGTCCCGGTCGCGGTGACCGGGCCTTGCGATGGTGGCGGCGCGCTCATCGCATCAGCCTTGGAGATCTCAGCGCCAGATCCGTGCCCTTCCCCATGTCGCGCCAGCGTACATTCTCGCGCGGGCGCGTGGCGTCAATATTTCGTCCGCGTCTGGAGCCCCGCCCTGCCAGGCGTCAGCGGTCGTCCAGCTCGACGCGCATAGCCCGCGCGAGCGTGCCACCGAGTACGTGCTCGGTCTCGCCGAAGCGCACGGTGATCGGCCCGTCGAAGGGCTGGCGACCGACGACCTGGCAGCGCTCGCCGATCGCGATCCCGCGCTCGGCGAGGTAGCGCAACATCTCGGAGTTGGAGTCCGAGACGCGCACGAAGCGTCCGCCTTCACCGTCGGGCACGCTGCTGAGGGCATGCGTGTGACCCTCGTCGATGATCAGGTCGTGGTCGGGGATCGGGTCGCCGTGGGGGTCGTGCGTGGGGTGGCCGAGCTTGGCGGCGATGCGTGCCTCGAGGTCCTCGGAGAGGACGTGCTCGAGCGCCTCGGCTTCCTCGTGGACGCGGTCCCAGGGCACGTCGAGGTGCTCGGCCAGGTACAGCTCGAGCAAGCGGTGGTGGCGCAGCATCTCGAGCGCCAGGCGCATGCCTTCGTCGGTCAGCTTGACGCCGTGGTAGGGCTCGTGGACGGCCAGCCCGCGCTCGGCGAGCTTCTTGACCATCGCCGATGCCGAGGCGGGCGTCACGCCGCAGCGCTCGGCGAGCGCGTTCGTGCTGACGGGCTCGCCGCCGGCGCGCTGCTGCAACGAGTAGATCGACTTGGCGTAGTCCTCGATCGCGCTGCTGCGAGCGCTGTCGGGCGTCATCGCGGCCATCAGTGGGTCTGCTCGGGACAGTGCGCCGGAAATGTTTCGGGGAGGCCCACCAACTCAGACGCTCACGAGCAGACCGGTGACGAACATCAGCGCCATGCCGGCCAGCAGCCCGCCGACGACGCGCGGCTGCATGCCCGCCTCGTCGGGCGCGCGCAGCGACGGGGCGAGCTGCACGATGACCTGAGCGATCGCGCCGGCGCCGGCGCCGAACAGGAACGCGGCGACCGAGGAGTTGAAGGCGGCGGCGCCGATCCAGGCGCCCAGGACCGCCGGCGCGCCGGCGATCAGGCCGAGCGCTGCCAGGCGCCCCAGCGACGGGCGCGCCCGCGCCAGCGGCGCGACGATCGCCAGCCCCTCGGTGGTGTTGTGCAGCGCGAAGCCGACGACGAGGAAGGCGCCCAGCGCGAGCGCGCCGGTCGTGTACGCGGTGCCGATCGCCAGTCCCTCGCCGAGGTTGTGCATGCCGATCCCGACGGCGATCAGCATCGCGAGGCTGGCGCCGCTCGCACCCGCCTGCTCGCGGCGCCGCCGGCGCGCGGTCAGCCACGAGCTGACGCCGGTCAGCGCGAGGAAGGAGACGACCGCGCCGATGAACACGAGCGCGGCGCCGCCGAACGCCTGCGAGCCCTCGCCGGCGAGCTCGAGGCCCTCGAGCGTGGCGTCGATCGCCAGGAAGGCGAGCAGACCGACGGTCAGCGCCATGATCGTGCGCAGCCAGGCGGGCGGGATGCGCCGAATCCAGGGCAGCCACAGCATGCCCAGCGCGATCGGGATGACCCCGACGTAGAAGCCCAGCAGCGCCATCAGCCCGAAGAATCCGACGTCGGCGCTCGGGCTCTCGACGGCGGCGTCGATGACGTGCGAGATCGTCGCGCCCGTCGAGGTCAGCAGGATCACCTCATAGCCCTCGCCCTCGATCCAGGGCTGCTGGACGCGCAGCATCTCCGATCCCAGGCGCCCGACCGGATCCTCACCGCCGTCGAAGGCGACGTAGGCGTCGTTGACGACGACCTGCGCGACCTTCACGGGGTCGGGCCCGTCGTTGCGCACGGTCAGCTCGATCACCCCCGGGACGAGCTTCGTGCGCTCGATCGCGAGCTCCTCGACGGGTGGTCCGCGCCGCTCGCCCAGTCCGGGTCCGCCAAGCGCGCTGAAGGCCCCGACGGCGGCGATGATCGCCAGCAGCGGGAGGAGTCCGAGCACCCAGCCCGGAAAGCGGCGCTCGAGACGGCGCTCGTCGAGATCGCCAGTGACGCCGCGCGCCTCCATCAGTCCACGACCTCGAAGAACCCCATCCAGCCAAGCTCGGTGAACTCAGACTGGTGGGCGTGGAACATGTACTTGCCGACATACGGGAAGCGCATGTCGAGGATCCCGCGCTGGCCCTGGCAGAGCATCACGGTGTCGGTCAACTCGCTGGGCCGCTTCGACGTCCCGGTCGGGAAGTAGTCGAAGAAGTTGCCGTGCAGGTGGAAGGAGTTGATCAGGTCGTACTCGAGCACGTTGACGAGGTAGATCCGGACGAGCTCGTCGCGCTTGACGCGGATCGGCCGGTCGGAGTACGCGAAGCCGATCGTGTTGACGGCGTAGAGCTCGTTCGTGCGGTCGAAGTTCGTGTCAAAGCCGTTCATGACCATGACGAGCTCGTCCGCCTTCTCGCGCCGATCCTTGGGGTCGATGATGAACGCGCCGTAGAGCCCCTTGGCGATGTGCTCGGCCAGTGGGCGCACGTGGCAGTGGTAGAGGTGCAGGCCGGCCGGCAGGGCGTCGAACTCGTACACCGTCCGCTCGCCGGGAGCGATCTCGCCCGCCCCGAGCCCGGCGACGCCGTCCATCGGCGCCGTGTGGATGCCGTGGAAGTGGATCGTGTGCGGGTGCCTGCTGCCGTTGAGCAGGGTGATCCGCAGTCGCTCGCCCTCCTTGGCTCGCAGCGTCGGCCCGGGAACGCGCCCGTTGTATGCCCACGCCGTGAACTTGACGCCGGGCGCCACCTCGAGCTCGAGCTCGGATGCGGTCAGCGTCCATTCGCGCAGGGTGCGCCCATTCGCAAGCCTGCGCGTCTTGCCGTAGTCGAAGTCGCGCACGAGCTTGTGCGGGTCGAAGCCGTTGGCGCGGTGATCGACGGCGCCCCCGCGAAAGGCGGCGTGGCCGTCGTGGCCGGGAGCCTCCGCGCCGCTGTGCGCATCGTGCGACTGGGCGTCAGCCGTGCCGTGAGAGTGCGGAACCGCGCCGTGCAGGGCGGTCGCGCCGAGACCGAGCGCGGGGACGGCACCGAGCAACCGCCGTCGTGTCAGAGGCTTCACGACAGAAATTATGGCACGACGAAATCAAGAGTTGTATGTGGCCCTGTTTTGAGGCCGCCAGATGAAGGACAGCAAACCCCTAACAACGGTGCGAGACCAGCCTTACCGAACCGCCGAAAGACCGAAAACCCCCATGCCGCCGGGCCACGCGCTAGCGTACCCGCGGATTTGTACGCAACCCAGGAGCACTTCATGACAAAGCAGGAACTCATCGGGAGCGTGGCTTCATACACCGGTCTCAGTGCTGCTGACGCGAAGAGCGCGGTCGATGCGACCTTCGACACGATCGCCAACGAGCTCGGCAAAGGCGGCGAGGTTGCCGTCGCCGGCTTTGGCAAGTTCAGCGTCAGCAAGCGTGCCGCTCGTGAGGGCCGCAACCCCGCCACCGGCGAGACGATTCAGATCGCGGCCAGCAAAGCCGCCAAGTTCTCCGCCGCCTCGGCGCTGAAGAAGTCTCTGAACTAGCGGCCGCTCTCAGAGGCTGCCGCTGCGCTCGCGTTGAGCGCGCGGTAGACCTCGGGGATGAGAGCAGCGCCTGCCCTCAGCGCAGTTCGGTGCGGATCACGAGCTTCAGGCCCGACCACGTCGCGTCGATCGCGCAGACCTTCACGTCCACGAGCCCGTGCGGCAGCGCGAATCGCGCACGACGTCCTCGGTGATGTCGGTGGGCACCTTCGACGCCCGCTTGGGCCACGCGACCCACAGCATCCCCGCCCCACGAGCGCCGCGAAGTGCTCGGGGGCGTTGACGTAGTACGTGCGCATCCCGGGCTTGAGCCGAGCTTGCTCACCAGCGGCGTGGCGCTGTAGCCAGCCGTCATGATCACCACGCCTCGCGCGCGAGCTGGGCGATCAGCTTGGAGAGCTGGCCGCCCTGCCACGCCAGCGGCGATCGGCCCTCGTCCTCGACGGCGAGCCGCGCACGTGGCAGCAACTGCGCGTAGGTCTCGCCGAGCGCCAGCGAGTGGCCGGGGTCGGCCTCGTCGCGGCTGGCGACGACGACGGCGGGGCACTCGATCTGCTCGAGCGCGTGCAGGTCGGCGAACGGCCGCGATCGCGGCACGGCGTGCAGCGCGTCGGCGACGGCATCGAGATGCGCGTGCTGCGCGAGCCGCTGGCGCAGCACGGTCGCGACCGTGTCGCGCCAGGCCGCGGGGACGTGCTCGAGCTCATAGGCGTCGACGAAGCCCTCGACACCACCGCTGCGCAGCCCGTCGGCGAGCGCGTCCCAGCGCGCCAGGCGCCGCTCGTCGTCGTGCTCGACCGGGTCGTAGGCGGGCGTGATGACCACGAGCCCCGCCACCCGCTCGGGCAGCTCGAGCGCCAGGCGCAGCGCGGTGTGCGCCCCCATCGACGCTCCGGCGAGCACGGCGCGGTCAAGCCCCAGCGCGTCGAGCAGCGCAACGAGGTCGGCGCTCAGCTGCTCGTAGCCATACACCTGCGGCGCCGGAGCCGGCGACGAGGCACCGTGACCGCGCGCGTCATAGGCGATCACCCGCTGGCCGCCGCGCTGTAGCGCGTGCGAGCCCATGACCACGTAGCGCCGCGTCGCCGTCAGTCCGTGCGCGAGCACGACCGGGACCCCTTCGCCCTCGTCGGAGGCGGCGAGCGTCACGCCGCCGGCGCTGATGGTGCGCTCGGGCACTCCCCTACCCTATGAGGCGTGACCGTCATCGACGTCGACCAGGACGCTTTTCAGACCGAGGTCCTCGAGCGCTCCGCCACGGTGCCCGTGGTCGTCGATTTCTGGGCCGAGTGGTGCGCACCCTGCCGCCAGCTGGGTCCCGTGCTCGAGCAGGCCGCCGAAGCACGCGAGGGCAAGGTCGTGCTGGCGAAGGTCGACACCGACGCCAACCCCGAGATCTCGCAGACGTTCGGCGTCCAGGGGATCCCCGCGGTCAAGGCCTTCATCGAGGGTGAGGTCGTCGCCGAGTTCGTCGGGGCGCAGGGGCCGACGCAGGTCGAGGAGTTCTTCGACGCGCTCGTGCCGTCCAAATCCCAGCAGTTGCTCGCAGCCGGCGACGAGGAGTCCCTGCGCAAGGCGGTGCAGGTCGATCCGAAGAACATCGATGCGGCCTTTGCGCTCGCCCAGATGCTGTATCGCAGGGGCGACGCCGACGGCGCGCTCGAGCTCGTTGCCAACGCCCCCGACAACTTCCGCGCCGACGGCCTCGCGGCGCGCATCGAGCTCGAGCAGGCCGACGACGACGGCGTCGCCACGGCCTTCGCGACGCTCGACGACGGCGAGCTCGAAGAGGGCCTCGACCAGCTGCTGGCGGCGCTCGAGTCCGACGGCAGCGATCGCGAGCGGATCCGCCGCGTGATCGTCGGGATCCTCGACGAGCTCGGCGTCGAGCACCCGCTCGCGCGCGAGTCGCGCCGGCGTATGTCCGCCGCGCTGTACTGAGTCGCCGGCGCGATACTCAGGCGGCGACCTGCGAAGCGCCGCCCGCGTGCTCGCGGATGAGCTGCGCGGTGCGCTCGGGCTGCTCCCAGAAGAACAGGTGACCGACATCCTCCATCAGCTCCAGCCGCGCATCGGGGACGAGTGATGCGATCTCCTTGCCGTTGATGACGTCGAGCATCCGGTCGGCCGTGCCATGGATGACGAGCGTCGGCACGTCGATGGCGCGCAGCCGTCCGTACGTGTCATGGCCGACCACCGCCGCCTGCTGGGACATCAGCAGGTTGATGTCGCCCGGGTACACGCGTGCGACCTCGCTGAACTCGTTGAAGTTGCCGGGCTCGGCGGCGAAGGGCGCCGAGACGACGATCTCGAAGCCCGTGCGCAGGATACGCTCGCGGTCGGCCGACAGGACCGCCGCGGTCAGCTCCTGCACGACCTCCGGTGCCGTCGGTCTTGACTGCGTGCCGCCGGGCGAGGTGCCGCCGAGCGTCAGCGTGCGTAGACGCTGTGGAGCGCTCAGCGCGAGCTCCTGGGCGACCATCCCGCCCATCGAGAAGCCCAGCACGTGCGCGCGCTCGATCTCGAGCCCATCGAGCAACCCGAGCGCCTCTGAGGCGAGGTCCGCGGTCGTGAAGTCGGCGCCGACGCCGCTGCGCCCCGCCCCGCGCTGGTCGAACGCGATCAGCTCGAAGTCGCGCTCGAGCTCGCCCAGGAAGCGCTCGCCCCAGTGGCCGCTATGCGCTCCGAGGCCCTGGATGAGCAGCAACGGCTCTCCGGCACCGCGGCGCTCGTAGTACAGCTCGATCCCGGCGACGGGCAGCTTGGGCACGGGCGGAACGCTACAGCGGCGGCGCGCTCACAGAGGCAGCGCGAGCTGATCGTCGGTCGCCGCCGCGGTCGCGCCGTGATCGAAGCCGGCCACGCGCACGCCCAGCAGCCGCACCGGCCGCGGCGGCGCGTACTCGCGCAGCAGCTCCAGCGCGACGGCGCCGACGACCGGCGGGTCGTTCGTCGCGATCGGGAGCGTGCGCGCCCGCGTGATCGTCGTGAAGTCGTCGAGGCGCACCTTGATCGCGATCGTGCGCCCGCGCCGCTGCTGGGCGGCGAGGCGCTCGCACAGCTGCTCTGCCAGCGCGACGAGGCGTTGCTCGAGCTCGGCGGCGTCGCCGATGTCGAGGTCGAACGTCGTCTCGCGCGACTCGGACACCGCGATGCGGACCAGCGTCAAGGTCGCCGAGGCCTCGAAGCGTGCGCGCCGGCGCAGGTCCGGTCCGTGGTTGGCGCCGAACTCGCCGACGAGCACGTCCAGCGGCGTGCGCGCCAGCGCGCCGAGCGTCGCGATCCCCAGCCGCTGCAGGCGGGCCGCCGTCTTGGGTCCGATCCCCGGCACGAGGCCGGGCGGGTGCCCGGCGAAGCGCGCGCACGCCTGCTCGCGCGTGAGCGCGACGAACCCGCGCGGCTTCTCGGCGTCGGAGGCGACCTTCGCGACCAGCCGGTTGGGCCCGATCCCGACCGAGCAGTTCAAGCCCGTTCGGGCTGCGATCTGCGCGACGAGCCGGCGCATCGAGGCACGCGGCGCGACGAGCCCGTCGAGGTCGAGGTAGGCCTCGTCCAAGCCGACGACCTCGACACGCTCGACCTGCTCGCGCACGAGCTCCATGATTGCCGCCGACGCCTTGCGGTAGGCGGCGAAGTCGGGGGCGACGAGCACGGCCTGCGGGCACAGGCGCCGCGCGCGCGCCGTCGGCATCGCCGAGCCGATCCCGAAGCGGCGCGCCTCGTAGGAAGCCGTCGTGACGACCGCCCGCGGACCGCTGCCGGAGACGATCACCGGCAACCCGCGCAGCTCGGGGCGGCGCAGCAGCTCGACGCTCGCGTAGAAGGCATCGATGTCCAGGTGCGCGATCGGCGCCATCGCGTCACACGATGACGATCCGGTCGGCAGCACAGCGTGCATGGTTGCCTTCGCCGTCGCATGCGCCACAATCGACCGCCTATGACCGTCGGCACCCGCCTGTCCGCGCTCGACGCCTCCTTCCTGCACCTCGAGAAGGCGGGCGCGCGGATGCACGTCGCATCGGTGACGATCTTCGACGGTCCGACGCCCGCCTATGACGAGCTGCACGCGCACATCGAATCGCGCCTGCACCTCGTCCCGCGCTTCCGCCAGCGCCTGGCGGAGGTGCCGCTCGAGCAGGGGCGTCCGGTGTGGATCGACGACCCGCACTTCAACCTGCAATACCACCTGCGCCACGCCGGTCTGCCCGCGCCCGGCAGCGAGGAGCAGCTCAAGAACCTCGCCGGGCGGCTGTTCGCGCAGAGCCTCGATCGCACGAAGCCGCTGTGGGAGATGTGGCTCGTCACGAGCCTCGCCGACAATCGCTTCGCGCTGATCGCCAAGAGCCACCACGCGCTCGTCGACGGCATCTCGGCCGTCGACATCACGACGGTGCTGTTCGACACCGAGCCCGAGGTGGCACCCGTCAGCCCGCCGGAGCGCGCCTGGACGGCGCGGCCGCTGCCGTCCAAGACACAGCTGCTGTCCGACGCGCTGATCGAGCGCGCGACGCGCCCGGGCGAGCTCGCCCGCACGGCCCGCGCGCTCGTGCGCACCCCGCGCCAGGTGCTCAACGAGGCCCGCGACCGCCTGCAGTCGATGGGCGCGCTGAGCTTCGCCGGGCTGAGCCCCGCGCCGCCGACGCCGCTGAACCTCAAGCCCGGTCCGCACCGCCGCTACACGTGGGTCGACGCCGAGCTCGCCGAGCTGCGGGCGATCAAGGACGCGCTCGGCGGAACCGTCAACGACGCCGTGCTGGCGATCGTCGCCGGTGCGCTGGGCCGCTTCCTGCGCCATCGCGGCGTCGACACGGAGGATCTCGTGCTGCGCGCGCTCGTGCCGGTGTCGGTACGCGCCGACTCCGAGCAGGGCGCGCTGGGCAACGAGGTCGCCCCGGTCTGGGCGTCGTTGCCGGTCGGGATCGAGGATCCGGTCGCGCAGTACAACGTCCTGCGCGAGGAGCTGGCGCTGTCATGGGAGAACGGCAGCCAGGCGGTCGGCGCGCGCACGCTGACCGAGCTGGCCGACTTCGCCCCGCCGACGATCATGAGCCAGGCGGCGCGCCTGCAACAGCGCCAGCGCGCGTTCAACCTCGTCATCACGAACGTCCCCGGCCCGCAGTTCCCGCTGTACCTGCTCGGCCGGCGGCTGCGCGCGCTGTACCCGGTCGTCCCGCTGACCGCCAACCACGCACTCGGCGTCGCTGTGATGAGCTACGACGGGCAGCTCGGCTTCGGCCTGCTCGGCGACTACGACAGCCTGCCCGACCTCGATCTGCTGGCCGCGCAGCTGCGCGAGTCGATCGACGCGCTCGCCGAGGGCGCCCGCGCCTACAAGAGCCGCGCTCGCCGGCGCTCCAAGGTCCGCGACAAGCCGCCGGCTCCGAGCCGGCCTTGAGGGGCCGGCAGATGACGATCGTGCTCGGTGGCGTCCTGCTCGCCGCGGCGGCCATCGTCGGCGCGGCGGCCTACCTGAACTCGCGCGACGACGCGACCGTGGCGACCGGAGGCCAAGTGGGAAGCCCGCGCCCACCGGGCGCGCGGCCGGCGGTCAGGCCCGGCAACGTGCTGCTGCTCTACGCCGACAAGCGCCAGGCGCCACAGCTGCGCGCGCTGCGGCGCGAGCTGGGCAGCTCGGACCCGGCGCTCGCGGCGGCGGGCCAGGCGCTGCTCGTGCGGCGCGACGCCGGCCTGCGCGTGCCGATCGTGGCGCTGAGCGCGCGCCATCGCCAGCACGCGCGCGCGGCGAGCGAGCCCGCCGTCCGCGGCTTCGTCGAGTACTGGCTGGGGCGGGCGGCGGGATGACATCGAGTCATGGCTCGACGGTCGCCGGTTTCGAACCGGAAGCGTGTCTCTCGCGATGAGCGGCTCGCTGCGTATCGCGCTGTCGCAGTTCAACGCCGTCGTCGGCGACATCGCCGGCAACGCCGAGCGGATCGCCGCCGACATCGCCCGCGCGCGCGAGACCGGCGCGCAACTGGTCTGTTTCCCCGAGCTGGCGCTGACCGGCTACCCACCCGAAGACCTGCTGCTCAAGGAGCACTTCCTCGCCGACGCGCGCGCGGCGCTCGAGCAGCTTGCCGCCGACACCCAGGGCATCGTCGCGATCGTCGGCTATCCCGAGCGCGCCGAGGATGTCTACAACGCGGCCGGCGTGCTCGCCGACGGCGAGCTGCGCGCGACGTATCGCAAGCTGCACCTGCCCAACTATGGCGTCTTCGACGAGCTGCGCTACTTCCAGTCCGGACCGGGCGGCGCGACGATCGAGATCGACGGGGTCAAGGTGGGGATCACGATCTGTGAGGACATCTGGCAGCCCGGTCCGCCGTTGTCCGAGGAGGCGCTCGCCGGCGCGCGGCTGATCGTCAACCTGTCGGCCTCCCCCTACCACGCCAGCAAGGGCGTCAGCCGCGAGCGGATGATCGCCCAGCGGGCGAAGGACAACCTCGCGGTCGTTGCCTTCTGCGGGCTCGTCGGCGGACAGGACGAGCTCGTCTTCGATGGCCACTCGCTGGTCATCGACCACGAGGGCAGCGTCGTCGCGCGCGCGCCGCAGTTCGACGAGGCGTTGCTCGTCGTCGACGTCGCCACCGATGCCGCGGGCGCCGCGCGGCTGCGCGAGACGCGTCAGCGGCCGGCCGCGCGCGAGGCGCAGCGCCAGGTCACCGACCTCGGATCGTTCAGCGTCAGCGCGGCGGGTCCCGAGCCGCCGCGCCGGAGCCCGGAACCGACCGCGCTGCTCGAGCCGACGGAGGAGATCTACGCCGCGCTCGTGCTGGGCACGCGCGACTACGCGACCAAGAACGGCTTCGAGCACGTCGTGCTCGGTCTCAGCGGCGGTGTCGACTCGACGCTCGTCGCCCTGATCGCCGTCGACGCGCTCGGCGCAGAGCGCGTGACCTGCGTGACGATGCCCTCGCAGTACTCCTCCGAGGGCACGCGCAGCGACGCGGGCAGGCTGGCGGAGAACCTCGGCGTCGAGCTGCTCGAGCTGCCGATCTCGCCGATGATGGAGGCCTACGACGAGGAGCTGGCGCAGGTCTTCGCCGGCCGCGAGCCGGACATCACCGAGGAGAACCTGCAGGCACGTATTCGCGGCAACCTGTTGATGGCGCTGTCGAACAAGTTCGGCTGGCTCGTGCTGACGACCGGCAACAAGTCGGAGATGTCCGTCGGCTACTCGACGCTGTACGGCGACAGCGCGGGCGGCTTCGCTGTCATCAAGGACGTTCCCAAGCAGCTCGTCTACCGCCTCACGCGCCATCGCGACGAGCGCGCGCAGAGCACGCTCGTGCCGCCCGAGCTGTTCACCCGCCCGCCGTCAGCCGAGCTGCGCGCCGACCAGCGCGACGAGGACTCGCTGCCGCCCTACGAGATCCTCGACGCGATCCTCGAGGGCTACGTCGAGCACGACCTCGACCGCGACCAGCTGGTCGCTCGCGGCCTGCCCGCCGAGGACGTCGATCGCATCATCCGGCTCGTCGACATCGCCGAGTACAAGCGCCGCCAGCAGCCCCCCGGCATCAAGGTCACGACGCGCGCCTTCGGCCGTGACCGCCGCGTGCCGATCACGAACCGCTACCGCGGCTAGCAGGACCGCCGCCCGGCCCGTCCGCCGGGATCGGCCGCACCGCGATCGTCATCCGCGACAGCGCGCACAGGCGCCCGTCGTCGTCGGTGATCTCGACGTCCCAGACCCACGTCGTGCGGCCCCGGTGGCGCCGCTGCGCGCGTGCGTGCACGGTCCCGGCGACGATCGGCCGCAGGAACGTCGTCTGGTTTGACATGCCCATCGCAGCATTGCCCTGCGCCATCACGGCGCCGGCCGTCCCCACCGATGCCAGCGTCTCGGCGATCGCGGCCAGGACGCCGCCGTGCAGGAGCCCCATCGGCTGCCTGAGCTCGTCGCGTACCGGCAGCCGGGCGAGCACGAGCTCGTCGCCGCGCTCGAGAATCTCCAAGCCGATGAGGGCGTCGAAGCCCTGGCATTCGCGAAACAGCGACTCGTAGTCCATGCGCCGGCAGACCCTACCGAGGCCCGCGCAGCGCTCGGTCCGCGAGGGCAAGCTACCCTGGCCTGCGCCATGGCGTCCCACGAGAGCCTGCCCGACGGCCAGCGCGCCATCCTGCAACTGCTGCTCAAGCAGGGCAAGTCCTACGACGAGCTCTCCGGGCTGCTCAAGAGCGACCCCACCGCCCTCCGCCAGCGTGCGCATGAAGCCGTCGAGACTGTCGGCCCGCGCGACGCCGGCATCAGCAGCGAGCGCCGTCACGAGATCGCCGATTACCTGCTCGGCCAGCAGAGCGCGTCGCAGCGCGCCGCGACGCGCGAGTACCTCGAGGATTCGGCCGCCGGGCGCTCGTGGGCCCGTGCCGCAGCCAGCGGCTTGCGCCCGCTGGGCGGCTCGCTGCCCGAGGTGCCCGCCGAGCCGGCCGAGGTCGAGCAGGCCTTCGAGGCGCTCGACCGCCGCACGGCTCGCCAGCAGGAGATCAAGCGCAGCTCGCAGACCGGCGGCAGGCTGCTCTTCGCCGGGCTCGGGCTGGTGCTGGCAATCGGCCTGCTGTGGGTCTTCGGGGCTTTCGATGGCGGCGAGGACAGCGCCCAAGCCCCCACGACGAGCACGGCCACCACCGAGGCGCCACTTCAGTTCGACCCGCTTCAGACCGCGGTCATGAAGCCGGACAAGAACTCCAAGGCGAAGGCTGAGGGGATCGCCGTCGTCGCGCGCCGGTCGGGCACGCAGGAGCTCAGCCTGGCGATCGAAGCGCGCAAGCTGCCCGCCAGCGCGCGCCAGGGCTCGGCCTACGCGGTCTGGCTGTACACGTCGCCGGCGAAGACGAAATTCACCGGCTTCACGCCGCTCGTGGGCAAGGACGGCGCGCTGCAGGCGGCCTTTGAGCTCGCACGGGACACCCCTTCGTTCAGCGAGGTTCTGCTGACACGCGAGACGCGTGAGAAACCGACGGCGCCCGGCAGGATCCTGCTGCGTGGCCCGCTGCAGATCGTGCCGGCCGAGGCGCGCACGCAGACGCAGCCCTAGGGCGAGTCCCGCGGCCCGCGGGCTCGAGCCGGACCTCTGTCTCCGAGACGGCGAGGATGCGCTCGAACGGCGTGCCGTCGAGCTCCTGTGCCCAGCGGTGCAGGGTCGGCGGCGCCGATTCGAGCACGCGAAAGTCCGCCCGCACGGACCTGGCCTGGTCGGTGCTCAGCACCTGCGTGAAGCCATCCTCCTCGACGCCCTCGACGCGCAGCACGCGCGGCCACCAGCGCGGCATGTGATACGGGTCGCCGATGATCGCCCAGACCTCAGCTGGGCTGGCCGGCACTGTCCGCGAGCAGCGGATCGTCGCCACGGCGGCGGGCGCTCACTCCTGCTCGTAGCGGATCAGCGCATGCACCTCGTGCGGCTGTAGTCGCGCGCGGCCGCCCAGGAACGCGAGCTCGATCAAGAACGCGCAGCCGACCACCTCAGCGCCGAGTTGCTCGACGAGCCGGACCAGCGCGCCCGCCGTGCCGCCGGTCGCCAGCAGGTCGTCGTGGACGAGCACGCGCGAGCCCGCGCTGATCGCGTCGCTGTGCAGCTCGAGTGAGCTGGTCGCGTATTCGAGCTCGTACTCGACCCCGATCGTCTCGCGCGGCAGCACCCCGGGCTTGCGCGCCGGGGCGAAGCCCGCGCCAACCTCGCGGGCGATTGCCGGGCCGAGCAGAAAGCCGCGTGCCTCGGGAGCGATGACCATGTCCGGACGCAGCTCGCGCGCGATCGCGACGAGCGCCTGCAGCGCGGCGTCCAGGGCGGCGGCGTCGGCCAGCAGCGGCGTGATGTCGCGAAACACGATCCCCGGCTTGGGGAAGCCGGGCACCGAGCGGATGTGGCTCTGCAGCGATCCGTCGCGCCAGGCGTCGCTCACGTCCGGCCGGCGACCTTGCGCAGGTCTCGAATCAGGAGCAGGTGCTTGAGGTGCGTGGCGACGGCGGCGAGGTTCTCGAGCGCCTCCAGCGCTTCCTTGCGGCGCTCGGGGTTGCGTGAGCGCAGCGCCGGGGCGAGGATCTGCTGCAGGAGCGCCGCTTCACGGTCGGCCGAGGAGCGAAAGACGCGCAGGTTGCGCCCGCCGACCCCATAGCGAGCGAGCTCGGTGACGGCGCCGATGATCTCGCGCTCGGTCTCGTCGTAGTACTGCGTGCCGGCGCGCAGCTCGCCCTTGACGACGCCGTAGTCCTCGAGCTCTTTGACGAGCGCGGGGTCGGCGCGCGTCTCCTCCAGCACGTCCTCGAGCGCATACATCGCGCCGCCGTCCTGCACGGACACGCTCGCGCGGCGCTTGCGCTTGCCGACGGCGGTCGTCGCGGCCGAGGCGACCGCGCCGTCGGAGTCGCGCGCGCGGCCCGACGCGAGCTCCTGGCGGATGACGCGCAGCGGCAGGAACTCGTCGCGCTGCAGACGCAGGATCGTGCGCAGCCGCACGACGTCGGACGGCGTGTAGAGCCGGTAGCCGCCCGGCGTACGGCGCGGGTTGAGCAGCTTCTGGTCCTCGAGATAGCGGATCTTCGAGATCGAGATGTCGGGAAACTCCTGCACGAGCCCCTTGCAGACGGCGCCGATCGTCATCGACTTCTGCGGCGGTCCGCCGAGATCGGGGGGCTCGGGCGGGGTCGCTGTCTGTTCGCTGGCCATCGCAAGACCTCAGCGCGAGAGGAAGGTCAGCTTGTACTTGCCGACCTGTAGCTCGTCGCCATCGTCGAGGCGATGCGTCTCGATGCGGTGGCGGTTGACATAGGTGCCGTTCAGCGAGCCCAGATCGTCGAGATGCCAGTCGCCCCCGCGGCGCACGATCAGCGCATGGTCGCGCGAGACCGTCACGTCGTCGAGGAAGACGGCCGAGTCCGGCCGGCGGCCGATCGATGCGCGGTCGTCGTTGAGCGGGAAGCTCTCCCCCTCACGACCGCCGCCGGAGCGGATCACGAGCGCCGCACCCTGCGCGACGACGGCATCGAGCGCGACGGAAATCAGCTCGCCGGTCTCGTCGATGCGGTAGGTGGCGGTGCTGGGGTCCTTGGGCGTCTCGGCGTCTCCGATGAAGGCGCCGCACTTCTGGCAGTAGTTGGCGCCCTCAGCGTTGACGAACCCGCACTCTGGGCAATGGTGCGCCATTACTCCTGCGGCGTACGCCCCGCAAGGATGTCCGTGAGGCGCTGAACGTCCGCGCCGGAGATCACGTCCTCGCCCGTCTCATGCTTCTTGCGCAGGCGGTTGACGAGCTCGGCGCGCAGGATGTCGATCTTGCCGTGCAGGATCCGCCGCCGGTAGGAGACGTCGACCTCTTCTTCGGTGAGCTGCTGAATGAGGTCCTTCAGCTCCTGATCGGAAAGCGATCCGAGGTCGGGGAACGTGTCCATACGCGTGTCTCCTTGCGAGAAAGGGCTGCCGGCGCGGCCAGTTGGCGAGCATATCAGCGAGAACCTGCCCATCAAGCTGAGCTTGAGACTCCGCACGATTCTCTGCAGCGAACGCCCGACGACAGTACGATCGGCTTGCACCTGCGACGAAACCTATGGGTTGTCGCCAATGTGCGATACCTTAGGGCACCCTAACCAGTCTGATACGAGATCCACGACGCAGACCATGCCTCTGCAGGCCAGCACGATGCTCCTCCCCACCTCTGTCGACCCGGCGGCCTGCGCAGGCTGCACGCTGGCGCCGGGCTCGCTGCAGCGCGTCCGCGAGATGACGCTGTCGCGCGAGCAGGGCTGGAGCCTCGACGAGATCGCGCTGCGCTATGGCGTCTCGCGTGAGCGCGTGCGCCAGATCCTGCGCGCCAACGGCGGACCCGGCGCGCGCGACGTGAGCGAGGCGCGCCGCCGCCGCGCCGAGCAGCAGGCCGAGGCCCGCATCGACGAGCTGCTGACGCTCTGGCGCGCGGGCGCGCAACCGCGCAGCGCCGCCACCTCGCTGGGGCTGCAGGCGGTCGCCTGCCGCAGCACGATCGCGCGTTTCGCCACCGAGGTCGACCGCGCGGCGCGCAGGGCAAGCCTCGCCGAGGCTCGTGAACGCGGCGCCCAGCTGTACTCCGATCGCGACATCCTCGTCGCGCTGACGTCGGTCGCCGCACGCTTGGGTCGCACCCCGAGCCCGAAGGAGTACGCGGCGGTGGCGCGCGAGCTGCACTTCCCGAGCCTGCCGACCGTGCTCAACCGAATGGACGGCTGGACGAGCGCGATCCACGCCGCCGGCATGCGCCCGCTGGGCGCGGCGACGCGGCGCACGCGCGCTCGTCGCTGGACCGACGACGCCTGCTGGACGGCGCTGCGGCGCGTCGTAGCCGAGCTCGGCGAGATCCCGACCGTGCTCTCATACGAGCGCCACGCCGCCGATCGCGCGGACCTGCCGTCGTCGGCGACGCTGCGCAATCGTCTGGGCCGCTGGAGCGCCATCACGACGCGGCTGGCGGCCGAGCGTGCGCTCGCCGAGCACGCGCCGCGCGCGGGTCAGCTCTCGCTCGGCGCGCGCAGCTGACGGCGCCCCTCGCGCACGTACATCGCGGCTGCCAGCCACCCCAGCGCGAGGCCGATGTAGAGCAGCACCGAGCCGGCCGCGGTCCAGCCGACCAGGCCGCCGAAGATCGCCGACATGACCGGCCATACCGCCGCGCGGCCGGGCCAGTTGATCTTCAGCACCACGCCGCGGCGCAGCGCGAGCTTCCCCCCGACGACCACGAACAGCTCGCGCGCGACGAGCAGCGCGAGCGCCCAGCGCGGCAGCAGCTCGAAGTGCCAGCAGACGACGAGCCCGGAGACGACGAGCAGCCGGTCGACGACCGGATCGAGCAGCGCGCCGAAGCGGCTGTACTGGCCGGTGATGCGCGCCGCCAAGCCATCGAAGTAGTCGCTCCAGGCGATCACCGCGAAGAGCGCCGCGGGCAGCGCGTCGGTACCGGTCTGCGAGCTCAGCGCGAGCACGAGGAAGACCGGGATCAGCGCGAGTCGCGTGAAGCCGATCGCATTGGGAATCGTCCAGACGCGCAGCGGCTGGTCGGGCAGCGTCTGGGGCGGCGGCGGGCCAGAGCGGTCGAGGCCGATCACGCGCCGGAACGTCAGCCGTGTCCGCTCGACGGGGCCTGGCTGCTCTACGGAAGACTGCGCCACAGTTCGGCCACCGCCTCGGCGGCGCCCTCCAGTGAGATGCCGCCGTCAACGCTGCTCAGCCCGCGCCGGCGCTGCGCCTCGGCCGCGCCCGACTCCAGCGAGCGCTTGCCGACGGTCAGCCGCAAGGGGATGCCGAGCAGCTCGGCGTCGGCGAACTTCACGCCCGGCCCGACGGGGCGGTCGTCGAGCAGCACGTCCAGTCCGGTCGCCGCAAGCTCGCGGTACAGGCCCTCGGCGGCGGCGAGCTCGGCGCTGCCCGGCTTGCCCAGCGCGACGATCTCGACGTCCCACGGCGCCAGCGCGCGCGGCCACGAGATCCCTCGCTCGTCGGCGAACTGCTCGACCGCGGCGGCAGCCACACGCGCCGGCCCGATCCCGTAGGAGGCCATCCAGATCGTCTGCTCGCTGCCCTGCTCGTCGAGGTACGTGGCGCCGAGCGGCTCGGAGTAGCGCGTGCCGAGCTTGAAGATGTTGCCGATCTCGATCGCCGGCTCGATCGTGATCGCATGCCCGCCGACGGTGTCACCGGCCTCGACGTTGCGCACGTCGGCGCGCTCGAAGGCAAAGTCGCGGCCGGGCTCAACGCCGCGCAGGTGATGGTCGGCCTCGTTGGCGCCGACGACGTAGCCGCCGCCGGCCACGCCGGCGTCGAGCAGCACGTGGACGTCGGCGCCGACCGGGCCGGCGAAGCCGGGCGGCCCGATCCGCTCGCGGATCTCGTCGTCGTGTGCCGGCCGGAAGGCGGCGTTCAGCGCGTTGGCGAGCTTGATCTCGTTGACGCGGTGATCGCCGCGCACGAGCACGAGCACGAGGCCGCGGCCCTCGACGACGACCGGGAACGCCTTCAGCACCGCGCCCGCTGGGACGCCGAGCAGCCGCGCGACCTCCTCGATCGTGCTCGCGCCGGGCGTATGGACCGCTTGCGGCTCCTCAAGCGGCGGCTCGAGCGCCACCGGTTGGGCATCGGCGCTCGCGACCTCGACGTTGGCGGCATAGCCGGAGGCGAGCGCGACGTCGTTCTCACCGGCCGCGCACGGCGCCATGTACTCGTGCGCACCGAAGCCGCCCATCATCCCGACGTCTGATTCGACGCGATACCACTCCAGCCCGCAGCGTTCGAAGATGCGGTCATAGGCGCCGACGTAGCCGTCGTAGCTGGCGTCCAGGGCCTCGCGGTCGCGGTCGAACGTGTAGGCGTCCTTCATGATGAACTCGCGCGTGCGCAGCACGCCGGCCCGCGGGCGCGGCTCGTCGCGCTCCTTGGTCTGGAACTGATAGAGGCTCAGCGGCAGGTCGCGGTAGGAGCGCACGACCTGCGCGACGTGCAGGGTCACGCACTCCTCGCCGGAGAGCGCAAGGACATGCTCCGTGCCCTTGCGATCCTTGAGCTTGAACAGCTCGTCGATCTCGTAGCGACCCGTGCGCTTCCACAGCTCGGCCGGATTGAGCACCGGCATCAGCATCTCCTGCGCCCCGATCGCATCGAGCTCCTCGCGCACGATGC
>Ga0136630_1000048_pt1 | contig 31696 bp, 34 predicted proteins | sample AntDrymUQ5682106_2_FD_105496 | JGI IMG/M metagenome (GOLD analysis project Ga0136630, IMG submission 105496) | Polar desert sand microbial communities from Dry Valleys, Antarctica - metaG UQ568 (21.06) | ecosystem: Environmental > Terrestrial > Soil > Desert | place: Antarctica: Dry Valley...
AAATTCCCCGCTCAAAATAATTGCAACGGTACCGAATTACCCGTTGAAATTCTTAAATGAAATCCGGAACCGCCCGGACGTTCTTCTGGTGGAAATCACGAAAGAAAATGAAGATGTTTGGCCCGAGGCGATTCTGAAGGGCTTCGTTCCTGCTCAAAAAAGCAAGCGGCTTAGTTAAAAAAAGGGCAACGAGACTTTCGACGGACGTTCCAGAACATCTCGACCCGGGGCCACTCGGATCTAACGCCATCTCCAAACACCATGGTTATGTACAATACACGCTCAACTGCGATATCTTTCTTTCCAAGGGTCGTGGGGTTCATCTTCGGTCTTCTTTGTTCAGGATTAGTCGATATCACCGAAGGGTGCTCAAACCTCCTACATAGTGAACCCAACGTTCTCTTACAAGCCCTACTATATGGAACCGCAGAAAGGCGACGACAAAGCCAACGCGCGTCTCCGCGAGGCGCTGAAGAAATCCAGCAAGATCGGCGGCGCGAAGGTCGTCAGCAAAAGGCGCCAGTATCTCGCGGCTTTGAAGCCGCATAACCGGTTCCTCGTGCTTGAGCTGATGCACTTCGCCGACGAGCTGATTGATACCCGGCAGTTCAAGGTCGCCGAACGCTACGTAGGCAAGAAGGATCTGAAAAGGTGAGCGCGTTGATCGACAACATGTCTGGCGAATGGGCCCCGGAAAAGCATCGCGACGAATATCGCGAAGTGCTCGAGCAGACGATCAATGAGAAAATCGAGCGTCCGGAAAAGATTTGCCGAACAAGGCCGCGCTGAAACGTTCGCCGAAAGTCATCGGCCTGGTGGCGGTCCTCCAGAAAAGCCTGTCGAAAGCCGGCGGGCGCAGGGCTGCCGCGAAACCCGCGCGCCGCAAGAAGACGGCATAGAACCGGCATGAGAGCCTGGAGCTCGAAACTGCGCGCCACCGGCAGTCTTCTCAAGGAAATGGCGGACGATTGGATGGAGGACAACGTTTTGCGGCTGAGCGCCGCGCTCGCTTACTACTCGATCTTTTCCATCGCGCCGCTCCTCGTGATCGCCGTCGGGATCGCCGGATGGGTGCTCGGACCGGACGCCGTGCATGGGCATCTCGACGATCAACTGCGCGGCATGATGGGGCCGGAAGCCGCGAAGGCCGTGCAATCGATGGTGCAAAGCGCATCAAAGCCCAGCGATAGTGCATGGGCAACCGCGATCGGCTTCCTGACGCTGCTGCTCGGCGCGTCGGGCGTTTTCGGACAGCTCAAGGATGCGCTGAATACGATCTGGGAAGTGAAAGCGCTTCGCAGCAGTGGCCTGCTCGGCTTTGTGAAAGAGCGACTCTTGTCTTTCGGCATGGTGCTCGTCATCGGTTTCCTGCTGCTCACCTCGCTCGTGCTCACCACGGCGCTTGCGGCGCTCATGAAATATTTCGGCGGCATGTTTCCGATTCCGGAAGCGGCCGTGGGCATCACCGGATTCGTCGTTTCCGCGGGGATAGTCACCACACTCTTCGCGCTTATTTTTAAAGTGCTGCCAGATGCGAACGTCTGCTGGCGTCATGTCTGGATCGGCGCGGCAGTCACTGCTCTGTTTTTTGAGATCGGCAAGTTTCTCCTTGGCTTCTACCTCGGCCACCAAAGCACCGCATCGAGCTACGGCGCGGCAGGCTCTGTCGTGCTCGTGCTGCTCTGGGTGTACTACACGTCGATGATTCTTTTGACCGGAGCGGAATTCACGCGGGTCTATGCAAAGGCGGCTGGACACGCGATCGCGCCGGAGGGAAATGCGGCTCCGGTCACCGCCGAGATGCGCGCGCAGCAGGGACTCACCGCGCTGGCGCCGGAGCGCGCTTCTTCCACATCCCGCGGGGGCGAGCAGTCGTGAGCGTTTGGACGATCGCGACGGCATGATGCGCGGCGAGATCTTCGGAATACTTCCGGGGCATTTGCGTCGTTTAGCGCCACGCTGCGGCAGCTTCCTACATGGTGCAAGCTCCTCACCTTGCATTTCAATATCAAGGGGTGCACGTATCGCACGGAATCAGATACAGGGGTGCTGACGGTTTGCAGTGGCGGCAAACGCTACGAAGACCCGAGGGAAACGTGCCGCTATGAATTTCTATACCGTGCCGGCGGCGAGCCGCGATTATCTCCATATCGTGATCACCTCCGCGGACGGACCGCTCGATACGTACGATTACCGCATCGAGGACGAGGCCATGCCGCTCGGTGAACAGACGTTTGCGTATGTGCGCTTTACGTATCGTTATCGGACGCTCACGCGCATGATAAGCTCCATTTACTTCATGACCGTGGGTCGAGATAAAGTCGGGTTCAGTGTGGTTGGCGGGGACAAAGCGGGCAATCCTCTGTATATCAAGGGACGCGGCGGCGCGATCGAGCGTAGCGTTATGCGGTGCTACCTTGGTACTGCAGGCGTTGCTCGAGAGTCGCGCGCAACCCGAGGTGCAGCGTTTTGAGTAGCGTCTTCAGCGCTGGTACCCGCTCACGGATAAGTGATTAGCGGGCATTGCGCCCGCGGCCTGGGCGCCCTTACCGTTGTGACCCTAAGCAGCGCCGATCTCGGTACGGACATCGAAAAGTTCGGGGAAAAACGTTAGGTCAAGGGCCTGTTTCAGGAACGCGACGCCTGAAGACCCTCCGGTGCCGCGTTTGTAGCCGATGATGCGCTCCACGGTTTTAACATGGCGGAAACGCCAGAGCAGGAAGTTCTCTTCGACATCGACCAGTTTCTCGCACATGTTGTAGGCGTCCCAATGCTCATGCGGGGCATCGTAGATCGCCTTGAACACGGGGATGAGCGCTGGATTGCGCTGATAGGGTTGTGACCAGTCGCGCGCGATGCAAGCATCGGGAACGGCATGCCCGCGGCGCCGTAAGTGCATGAGAAACTCATCATAAATGCTCGGGCTTTCGAGAACGGATTTAAGCGCCTGGTAAGCCCTTGCGTCATGCTTGAAGATTTCCAGTAGGGCCGCGTTTTTATTGCCGAGTATGTACTCGATGGCCCGGTACTGCGCCGATTGCAGCCCGGAGGCCGGTCCTAGGACATGCCGGAATTTCCCATATTCGCTGGGCGTCAAGGTCTCCAACACGCCCCATTGCTCGAACAGTTGCCGCTGGATCATCTTGACCCGCGCGAGAATCTTGAAGCACGGATCGAGCATATTCCGGCGTATATGAGCGCAAGCCGCTCTAAGCTCATGCAAGGTCAACTTGAACCAGAGTTCCGAGGTCTGGTGTTGGATGATAAACAGCAATTCATCATGATGTGGTGGATCGCTCAAAGGGTGCTGTGCATCCAGTAGACGATCCAGGCAAAGATAATCCGCATAGGTTCGGCGTCCCTGTAAATCAACATGGATGCCCGCCTCTAATTCGGTGGTCATAGGCATATACGGCCTCGAGGTTGATCGCTTAACTATAGCAGTGAGTCGGCGCGTATCCCATTCAGGGGCGTCGAAAAATGTGCTCCAACGCTTTGCGACCGCCGTATATGACCGGCTAACGCGCGGAAGATTGTTTTCGACCCTTAGAGTCCACGGTTTACCGCTTCGCCGCTGACATTCCCGATGAACGGCAGGGTCAGCATGCCCCCGAGCCGATCCACCTTCAGGGGATCGCGAAATGCCTGGATCCCGAGGACCATCTCGGTATGACCCTTCCTCGGCGCATGGCGGTAAGTCCCGAACAGGCGATCCCACCAAGGGAGGTTGAAACCGAAGTTGGAATTGGTCTCTTCCTCTTCGATCGAATGATGCACCCGGTGCATGTCGGGCGTCACCACCAGCCAACGTAAGCAGTGATCGACAGGTGCCGGCATGCGTACATTGCTGTGATTAAACATCGAGGTGGCATTGAGTAGGACCTCGAAGGCGAGCACCGCCGCAGCCGAGGGCCCGAGTACCACGATCACCGCGAATTTGATCACCATCGATAATAGGATCTCGAGGGGATGAAAGCGGGTCCCGGTGCTCACGTCGAAGTCAAGGTCCGCGTGATGGACGCGATGCAACCGCCACAATAGGGGCAACGCATGAAACATGACGTGTTGGAGATAGATGGCGAAATCGAGCACCATCACGGAGATTACGAACGCGAGCGCTTCCGGGCATTCGATGTAATTGAGTACTCCCCAGCCCTGCCGCTCCGCGAAAAGCGCCATGCCGACCGCCGCCCCCGGGAAAACCAATCGCAACAGAACGGTATTCAGGGCGACGACGGCGAGATTGGCGCTCCACCGCCCCGCTCGCGCTAGCGCGAGCGCACGCTTAGGCGCCTTGAATTCCCACAGGCCCATGATCGCGAACACGCCGGCGAAAAACGCCAGGCGGATCGCGGCTTCGTGGCTGATAATGAATTCCTGCATGTCTTCACGATGGTCGCTGAGCCGTCGCTTATCCGCCACGCACATGACCCTGCGCCTGCAACTCGTGCAGCCTGCGGATGGCTTCTTTATACTGGGCGGGAGTCAATCGCTTGGCGAGCCGATCGCGCTCGACCGCGGCATCCTTATCGTCCTGTTCGGCGGCCATGGCATACCATAAATAGGCGAGGGTTTCGTCCTTGGATACGCCCGCCCCATCGCGGTACATCCCGGCCAACATGACTTGGGCCTGCTTGAGGCCAAGTTCTGCGGCCCGTTTATACCATAGGACCGCTTCCGTCACGTCTCGGCGCACCCCCTTGCCATCGTCGTACATCAGGCCAAGATTGAACAGGGCCTCGGAATCACCTCGCTCACCGGCACTCTTGAACCAATGCGCGGCTTGCTCGTAATCCCTGGGTACGCCCTGGCCCTCGAAATACATGATGCCGAGGTTAAACTGTGCGCCCGGATCGAGCACGGCGGTGGCTTTTTCAAACCACTTCGCCGCCTGTGTCTGGTCGCGAGGGACCCCGCGCCCATTGGCATACATGAGAGCCAGCTGGTACTGCGCTTCCATATCCCCGCGCTCGGCAAGCGGCGTCAGATCCCGCACGACCTTCGCATAGTCACCTTTTTGGTAGGACTCCTTGATGGCCCGCATATTCGCGCCGGAGATGGGTTCCACCTCTACCTGCGCGTAACCGGGACCGGCAAAGACCCAGAGGACAATGATCGCGCGGAAAAAATGGCGGCCGGTCCGAGTGGACCGAGCGTGGATTTCTAATATCATTCCAAAACCTGAAAGCAGCGCTTGCAAAGGATCCCCGACTATTATACCCACACCGAATTAAGCCGTGCGCCTGGACAACGCGGGACTCGCATATCGAACTGCTTGTGCTACTATTATTGGAAACAATCGTTTTCGCCTGTTTGACTCGCGACTAGCCTCGAAACGGACCTCTCGCCGGCTCATCCCGATGTTGCTGATTCCCGCGATTGACCTCAAGGACGGTAAGTGCGTGCGATTGCGGCAAGGCCGTATGGACCAAGACACCCTGTATTCGGAAGACCCGCTGGCCATGGCCAGGCATTGGGTCGGGGCGGGAGCGCGCCGGCTCCACGTCGTCGACCTGAATGGGGCGCTGGTCGGTAAACCTGTCAACGCCGCTGTGATCCGCGCCATTTGTCAAAGTCTCCCGGACGTGCCGGTCCAAGTAGGAGGCGGGATCCGCGACGAAGACACGATTCAATCCTATCTCGACGCCGGGGTGCGATACGTCATCATCGGCACCAAGGCAGTGACGACACCGCATTTCGTCTCGGACATGTGCATCGAGTTCCCGGGGCATATCATGGTCGGGCTGGATGTCCGCGACGGCAAGCTCGCGCTCGAGGGTTGGTCGAAGCTTTCTCATCACACCGCGGCCGATCTCGCCCAGCGTTTCGAGCAGGAAGGCGTTACCGCCATCGTCTACACCGACATCAGCCGCGATGGGATGATGAACGGCGTCAATGTCCAGGCCACCGTGGCCTTGGCGCGCGAGATCACCGTGCCCGTCATCGCCGCAGGCGGGATCCGCAATCTGGAAGACATACGCGGCCTATGCGAAGTCGCGCACGAAGGCATCGAGGGGGCGATCACGGGACGGGCGATCTACGAGGGCAGCCTTGATTTTAAGCAGGCCCAGCGGCTCGCCGACGGTGCACGGATTGCGGATGATGGGGCTTGCTAAACGCATTATTCCCTGCCTGGACGTGGACGCCGGCCGGGTGGTCAAGGGGGTGAAATTCGTCGACATCCGCGACGCCGGCGATCCGGTCGAGACTGCGCGCCGCTATGACCAGCAAGGCGCGGACGAAATCGCGTTCCTGGATATCACCGCCAGCCGCGACGCGCGCGACACGCTGGCGCACGTGGTCGAGGCCGTCGCCGCTCAGGTGTTCATTCCGCTGACGGTCGGCGGGGGGATCCGCAGCATCGAGGATATACGCCGGCTCCTGAACGCGGGCGCCGACAAGGTCAGCATCAATACCGCGGCGGTGCGCGATCCTGAGTTGGTGCGTCAAGCTTCGGACCGCTTCGGTTCCCAGTGCATCGTGGTGGCCATCGACGCGCGGGCGTCAGCGGCCGCGAGCGAGGGCTCGCCCCGGTGGGAGGTTTTTACGCATGGCGGTAGAAAAGCGACCGGGATCGACGCCCGCGCATGGGCCGCCAAGATGGAACAACTCGGCGCCGGAGAGATCTTGCTGACCAGCATGGACCGCGACGGGACCCGTGACGGATTCGATCTCGCTCTGACCCGAGAGATCGCCGAGGCGGTAGGCATCCCCGTCATCGCCTCGGGGGGCGTGGGCAACCTCGATCACCTGGTGGACGGCGTCTGTATCGGCAAGGCCGATGCGCTGCTCGCCGCCAGTATTTTCCACTTCGGTTTGTATACGGTGCGCGCCGCGAAGGAACGGATGCGCGAGGCTGGCATCGAGGTCCGCCTTTAAGCTATCGTGAGCACCATGCAAAGCGAGATCACGTCGACAGAGTGGCTGGATCGCGTCGCCTGGAGTGAAGACGGCCTGGCGCCCGTGGTGACGCAGGAATCGGGCTCGGGCAAGGTTCTTATGCTGGCATGGATGAATCGCGAAGCGCTGCGTCTGACCGCCGAGACCAAGCAGGCCTTCTACTGGTCGCGCTCCCGGAAGGCACTTTGGCGCAAGGGCGAGCAATCCGGCCACACCCAGCATGTGGTCGAGATCCGTCTGGACTGTGACCGCGACGCCGTGCTCCTGATCGTGGAACAAGCGGGCGGCATCGCCTGTCACACCGGTAGGCACAGTTGTTTCTTCGAGCGCCTTGAGCGTGATCATTGGATTGCCGATGCCGCGATCATCAAGGACCCGGCAGGATTTACGGCTCGGGATAACAGCGTGCGGCGGACGCTTGATCGGCGCTAAGATGCAGCATGAATCATGAGCACTGTCCTGGACCGGCTCGCCGCCGTGATCGAGGCACGCAAGGGCACCCCGCAAAGCGCGTCCTACGTCGCGAGCCTGTACGCCCAGGGCCTCGACGCGATCTTGAAGAAGCTCGGTGAGGAAGCCATCGAAACCATACTCGCGGCTAAGAGCGGCGATCGCCGTCAGCTTATCCATGAGACCGCGGACCTCTGGTTTCATAGCCTGGTCATGTTGGCGGCGGCCGGAAGCGGGCCCGGCGAGGTGCTGGCCGAGCTTGAGCGGCGTTTCGGACAGTCGGGCATCGATGAAAAGGAAAGCCGGACGAAGCGGGGGTAGAGTCGGCGCACGCATGCACGTCCGGCCGCGGAGATCTTAATCGTTCATCCTAGAGGAGAACCGCCCCATGGGCATAGGCGTTTCGGAACTACTAATCGTATTAGCGATCGTGGCACTGCTGTTCGGCACCAAAAAACTACGCAGCGTCGGCACGGATCTCGGAGCCGCCATCAAGAGCTTCAGGAAAGCCACCGCCGAGAGCGAGGAGGCCGCCGACGCGCCCCCGAGCGGCTCCGATCCAGACACCGGCCCGGCCGAGAAACGCAACGACCGGCCCTAGCCTTATGTTCGACATCGGGTTTTGGGAGCTATGTCTGGTCGGGGTCGTGGCGCTAATCGTGCTCGGACCCGAGAAGCTTCCGCGCGCCGCGCACACGGCCGGATTGTGGCTCGCGAAGGCGAGACGGACCCTGGCGACGGTCAAGGAAGAGGTCAATAGAGAGCTGGAGCTGGAAGACCTCAAAGATATCAGCGCAAGCTACCCATCCAAGACCGGCCGGGCCGCAAATACGCCCCAGGATCTCGCTGCACCATCCGGCCCGGCATCGGCGCCGCGCGTGCTCGCGGAGCCAGGGCGCCAGGAAAATGCCGACAACGCCCCCTGACGCTCCGCAGGAGGCGGAGGAACAGCCCTTCCTATCGCATCTGGTTGAATTACGAACGCGGCTCCTGCGCGCGCTCACCGCGGTGTTGTTGATTTTTCTCTCGCTCTGCTATTTCGCCAATGATATCTATCACCTGCTGGCGCTTCCGCTGTTAGGCCAAATGCCGCAAGGTTCGGCAATGATCGCGACCGAGGTGGCCTCTCCCTTCTTCGCGCCGTTTAAGCTTACCCTCGTGGTCTCCGCTTTCGTGGGAATGCCCTTTGTCTTGCACCAGGTCTGGGCGTTCGTGGCGCCGGGTCTTTATCGCCATGAACGGCGGCTGGTCCTACCGCTCTTAATGTCGAGTTCGGTGCTGTTTTATTGCGGCATCGCGTTCGCCTATTTTGTAGTCTTCCCGGTGATGTTCGCCTTTTTCTCCGGCTCGGCCCCGGAGGGGGTCTTGATCATGACCGACATCGGGCGCTATCTGGACTTTGTCTTGACCCTGTTCTTTGCGTTCGGGGCCGCGTTTCAAGTCCCCCTGGCCACGGTGCTCTTAGTGCATACAGGCTTCGCCACCAAGGAAGATCTGAGCGCCAAGCGCCCCTACGTCATCGTCGGGGCCTTCGTGGTGGGGATGGTGCTGACGCCTCCGGATGTCATCTCACAGACCTTGCTGGCAATACCGCTGTGGTTACTCTATGAGCTCGGCCTGGTCCTGCTGCCCTTGTTCAAGCGCGGCGAGGCGGCCGCTGAGCCGCGGACGCCGAAGGGCTCGGATGCATAAACAGGCACCCACCGCCGGCGTTTAGGAGCTAAGGTGGGGGCCGTGTACACTATGCGCCCGCACCGGATGCTGGAAACAAGAAAAATATCGTCCGCGGGGTAGTAGTGAATTTAACGACCAGACACTGCCGTCTATTGATCCTGGGTTCCGGGCCGGCCGGTTATTCCGCCGCGATCTACGCCGCGCGCGCCGCGCTCGACCCCGTGATCGTCGCCGGCCTCGAGCCGGGAGGGCAGTTGACGACCACCGCCGACGTCGACAACTGGCCCGGCGATGAGCACGGACTCCAGGGACCTGATCTCATGGAGCGTATGCGCAAACATGCGCAACGCTTCGCGACCGAGATCATCTTCGACCATATCGCCACGGCGGATCTGGGGCAACGGCCTTTTCAGCTCGCGGGCGATAGTGCAATCTACACCTGCGATGCGCTCATCATCGCCACCGGCGCCTCCGCCAAGTACCTCGGTTTGGCTTCGGAGCAAGCCTTCCGAGGCCGCGGGGTGTCGGCCTGCGCCACCTGCGACGGATTCTTCTTCAAGGGCCAAGCGGTGGCTGTCGTCGGCGGCGGTAACACCGCCGTCGAAGAAGCTCTATACCTATCCAATCTGGCTTCCCAGGTCACCGTGATCCATCGCCGGGACAGGTTTCGCGCGGAGAAAATTCTGAGCAAGCGCCTCATGGAAAAGACCGAGAGCGGAAACGTCAGCGTGTTGTGGAACCATACTGTGGAGGAGATCCTCGGCGATGAGGGCGGCGTTAACGGGCTCAGAATCAAGAGCACGCTCGACGCAAGCACGAAGCAATTAGCGCTGCGCGGCGTCTTCATTGCGGTAGGGCATGTGCCCAACACGGCCATGTTCGAGGGACAATTGGAGATGGAAAACGGGTATATTGGCGTCAACGGCGGCAGCCGCGGAGCGGCCACAACGACGAGCATTCCCGGTGTCTTTGCCGCCGGGGATGTGAGCGATCCGTTCTATCGTCAGGCGGTAACCTCGGCCGGCTCGGGCTGCATGGCGGCCCTGGACGCCGAGAAGTTTCTGGAACACCACTCGCGCTAGAGGCACTATGTCATCCTTTGAATCACTACGAAGCCAACGCATCGAGTCCTTGAACATCAAGGCCCAGGAGTACCGGCACGGGATCACCGGCGCCCGGCACTTGCATTTGAGCGCGAACGACAACAACAACGCCTTTATCGTCGGATTTCGCACCCTCCCCCGGGATTCCACCGGCGTGGCTCACATCCTCGAGCACACCGCGCTCTGCGGCAGCCGGCGCTTCCCGGTACGGGACCCTTTTTTCATGATGACGCGGCGTTCGCTCAACACCTTCATGAACGCTTTCACGAGCAGCGATTGGACGGCGTATCCCTTCGCCACCCAGAACAAGAAGGACTTCGACAACCTGCTACAGGTTTACTTGGACGCGGTATTTTTTCCCAACCTCGATGAGCTCGACTTTGCCCAGGAGGGCCACCGCTTGGAATTCGAGATTGCCGATGATCCGGCGAGCGACTTAGTTTATAAGGGCGTTGTTTACAACGAAATGAAGGGCGCCCTGAGCGCGCCTACCACTCGCCTCTGGTACGCGCTCAGCGCCGCGATCTTCCCGACAACTACTTATCATTACAATAGCGGCGGCGATCCCGAAGCGATCCCGGACTTGACGTGGCCGCAGTTGCGGGAGTTCCACGCGCGTTTTTATCACCCCTCGAACGCTTATTTCTGCACCTACGGTGATTTTGACGTCCGCGAGCATCAGGCACATTTCCACGAGTGGGCCTTAAAGCATTTTACCGCCCGCACCGTGGCGAATGGGATGCACGACGAGCAGCGCTACGGCGCGCCGCGCGCGCTCACGATCCCCTACCCGGTCAATGGCGAGGAACCCACACGGAGCAAGACGCATATCGTGCTCGGCTGGCTGCTCAACAACACCACGGACCTGCAAAAAACAATGGAGACGCAGCTGCTGGCGGGCGTATTGCTCGACCATAGTGCTTCACCCTTACGCCACGCCCTGGAGAGGTGTTCGCTGGCCACGGCGCCCTCGGAGCTTTGCGGGCTCGACGCAGGCAATCGCGAGGCGATGTTCGTGTGCGGGGTCGAGGGTTCGGATCCCGAGGACGCCGAGGCTGTCGAGGAGGCGGTGATGAAGGTGATTCAAGAGGTCGCCGAGAAAGGTGTCGAGCGCGAGCTCGCGGCCTCGGTCCTCCATCAAATGGAGCTTTCGCAGCGCGAGATCCGCGGCGGCCGCTATCCGTACGGACTACAGTTGCTGGCGGCGTCCCTTCCGGTGGCCTTGCATGGGGGGGATGCGATCGCCGCCCTCGCCATCGATCCCATCTTAGAGCACCTGCGGGTGGCGATCGAACGGCCCGGCTTCATTGAGGGCTTGGCCCGTGAATTGCTGAGAAACAATTCGCATCGAGTGCGGGTGGCGATGATCCCGGATACCGGCTTCAATGCGCGTCATGCCGCGCAGCTCAAAAGCCGGCTGGCGGCCACCAAGCAGTCGCTCAGCGTTGCCGAGAAAACCCGGATCATCGAACATACGGCGGCGTTAAAGGACCGCCAGCAGCAAGCGCCCGACGCCGCCTTGCTGCCGAAAGTTGGTGTCGAAGATATTCCCGCCGATTTTAAGGTCCCCGCGAGTGAACACACCGTCCTCGGCAGTGTTCCGGTCACCTGGTTTCGCCAAGGCACCAACGGCCTCGTGTATGAAGAGATCACAGTGGAGCTCCCGGCGCTCGGGCCCGGCGAGCTTGGATTATTGAGCCTCTATTGCAACTGCGTGACCGAGCTCGGTTACGGTGATAAGGATTACCTCGCGGCGCAGACCCATCAAGCCGCGATTAGCGGGGGTATTGCCGCACATTGCGCGCTGCGCGCCGAGATCCAAAACGTGCAGCGGACTCTTGCCTACTATCAGCTTTCATCGAACTGCCTAGCCCGCAACCACGGAGCGCTCGCGCAGCTGTTGCACGATGCCTTTTATAAGGCCCGATTCGACGAGCTGGCGCGGCTGCGGGAGCTCATCGCGCAAATCCGGGCCGCGCGTGAATCGGCGGTGACCGACCAGGGTCACGTGCTCGCGATGACCGCGGCCTGCGCAGGATTCGGGCCCGCGGCGGCGCTTTCCCACCGCTGGGATGGCCTCGTGGGACTACGCGATCTCAAAGCCTTGGAGCGGGCAATCGAGAACCGGGATAAACTGGAAGAATTCGCAGCCGATCTAAAGCGCATCCATGAGCGCCTCACCCGCGCCGCCCCGCAACTACTCGTCGTGGGCGAGGACCAGCACCTCGCGGGCGTAGGTGCAAACCTCGCATCCCAGTGGGCCGCCGTCCAACCGCCGGTTCACGACGCGAAGCCATTTTCGCTAAGCATCGAGCCGTCCCGCGTGAATGAGGCCTGGATCACAAACACCGAGGTAAACTTCTGCGCGCGCGCCTATCCCACCGTCCCCTCCGACCACGAGGACGCCGCGGCGTTGATCGTGCTCGGCCGCTTCCTGCACAACGGTTATCTGCACCGGGCGATCCGCGAGCAAGGCGGGGCCTACGGGTCCGGCGCCGCCTACGACGGCGATACCGGGGCCTTCAAGTTTTTCTCCTATCGTGACCCGCGAGTCATGGAAACCTTGGAAGCTTTTGATGCCGCGCTCGAATGGCTGCACCGCGATGGCCACGGCTACGAGAAGCTCGAAGAAGCGATCCTGGGGGTCATCGCTGCACTCGATCGCCCGAGCTCGCCGGCCGGCGAGGCGATTCGAACCTTTGCCGCCGGGCTTTTCGGACGCTCGCCCGAGTATCGGCGGCGCCTGCGGCAACGGGTTCTCCGAGTCACGGTCGCGGATTTACAACGCGTAGCGCAAACCTATCTCGTCAAGGAGGTCGCGAGCACGGCGATCGTCACCAGCTCCGCATCATTGCGCCCGTGCGCGGGCTTGAATCTCGAAACCCATGCGCTTTAGGGAAGATACAAGGCCGGCGCGTCCGCGAATCGTTTCAACGCCATGCGGTGGGGTAGCCATGCGCGTATGATACTGTGACCTTTACCGAGCTCGTCACCGGATCGGAATATAAAGCGTTCAGCGAACCAAGGCGGCGGGATGCTGACGACTTGGTTCGGGCTAGCGCCGCCGCAAAATAATCAACCGGAGATCGCGCATGGAACTCTTCTTACTTTTCGCTTTCTTTTGCGTATCGTTTATCGTGTTCATCATCCTCATGATATTGGATGCTAGAACCTTGATCATTCGGCCCCCGAAGCTTACCGTTGCCGAGGGCAGCGCGGACAGCAGCTCCCCCGCCAACAGCGCCACCCACGAGGAAGACGCGACCAGCGGGCAGATCAAGGTCTCGGCAAGCGTCACCGGGGCCGGGCGAGCGCAAGCGACATCTCTGCTCGGTCATGAGTTCGAGGTCAAGGCAAGGAAACCGGGGCGTTACTATGTCGTAGGCGTCTACGACTACCGCGGCCGTCTTAACGTGGCCCCGAGCGGCGGTCAGGCGAAAATCATGGTTGAGTTACGCATTAACAGTAAGACGAAAACGATCGCTCAAGCAACGCAAAATTCCTCGGGCAACAAGCGTAGCCCTACTTCCGGGGAATTCGCCTCAATAACGAAGAAGCACTTAATCTCACTCCAGCCCGGGCAACAATGCAGAGCGTCGCTGGCGGTTACCGCGGTAGCTGAAAGCACGCAGGGTAATGAAAATGCGAGCTGTGTGGCGGAGGCTACGCTGAAGGTCAAGGAAATCCAGTTGAAACCGAGCGTCTTCAACTTATTGGTCATCTATTGAGCGCCCATGCCCGGAATCAATTTTACTTCGCGGGCGGGGTAGGAACTCCGCGCTTGACCAAAGAGGAGAGTTGCACTACTCCCCTTTGGAAACCCCAATGCTAAAGTGCCCGCCATAAACGGCGGGGTATTCAGAATAAACATGCCGGGAAGCGTAGCTCTGTCCGATCCGGTTAGCCTTCCGGTAGGGAAAGAACCGACCTTGAGGATCGTACCCATGCCGGCGGATACCAATTACGCCGGCAGCATCTTCGGCGGCTGGATCCTCTCGCAGGTCGACATCGCGGGTAGCATCGCCGCTATCCGGCGGGCGCGCGGACCGATCACCACGGTAGCCGTCAACTCCGTGGAGTTCCATGAGCCAGTGTTCGTCGGCGATCTCGTGAGCTGTTACGCCGAGGTGTTGCGCGTCGGGCGCACCTCGATCACGGTCCAGGTCGAGGTCTATGCCGAACGCAACCCGTCCCGGGCCGAATGCATCAAAGTAACCCAAGCCGTGCTCACCTACGTGGCGCTGGATGAACACCGCCGCCCGCGCGTGGTGCCTCCCGAAAACATCTGAGTCCATGGAGTTGCCGTAACGCCGAAAGGCGACACGTCCGCTCACTCATGACCGCTCATCTGCTCGAAGTTTCAGACCTGCGCACCTGGATCGGCACCGGACCAAGTCCGGTACACGCCGTCGATGGCGTCGATTTCCACATCGATCAGGGCGAAACTTTCGTATTACTCGGTGAATCGGGATGCGGTAAGTCGATGACGGCCCTCTCCCTCCTAAGATTGCTACCTCCCGGCGGACACATCGTCTCGGGCCGGATCCGGCTCCACGGGCAGGATCTGCTGCAACTCACCGAGGCCGAGATGAGCGCTATCCGCGGGGCACGGATCAGCATGATTTTTCAAGAGCCCCAGACCTCGCTCAATCCGGTCATGAACGTGGGAGCGCAAATTACCGAAACACTCGCGCGGCACGGGGGACTGCGCGGCCGGGCGCTCGATGCGCGCGCACTCGAGTTACTCGATGCCGTGGGGATCCCGGACCCGCAGCGGCGCTTAGGCGATTACCCGCATCAGTTGTCGGGCGGCATGAAGCAGCGTGTCATGATCGCCATTGCGATCGGCACGGCCCCCGATCTCTTGATCGCGGACGAACCGACGACCGCGCTCGATGTCACCATTCAAGCGCAGATCCTCGATCTATTGAAGGCGCTACAAAAGGACCGGGGCATGGCGATTATGCTGATCACGCACGATCTCGGCGTCGTAGCCCAGGTTGCGGACCGTGTCGCGGTCATGTATGCCGGGCAGATCGTCGAGCAAGCCTATCGCGAGTCGTTTATTCATTCCCCCGCCCACCCTTATTCCCAGAAGCTCTTCCATTCCGTTCCGACGCTGTCGAAGCGCGGTACGGAGCTGGCGGTGATTGCCGGAGCCGTGCCCCGGTTAACGCAACGCTTCACCGGCTGCCGTTTTGCACCGCGCTGTGGCTACGCATGGGATGAGTGCCGTCAATCGGTTCCCGCGTTAGCGGCGATCGACGGCGAGCGCACGGTTCGCTGCCACCTTTACACCTCCGCATCCGCGCCGAATCAACGCCCGTCGATGGCGACCGCGAAGGCGTCGGACGCGGATTTACCGGGCACGGCGGATCTCGGCCCGGCGATGCTGTCGGTGGAGGATCTCACGATCTTTTTCCCCATCCGGCGCGGGCTGATGCGCCGCACCGTGGGTTATGTGCGCGCCGTGGATGGGGTGTCCCTCAGCATCGGGCGGGGAACGACGCTCGCCTTGGTCGGAGAATCCGGCTGCGGGAAGACCACCGCGGGCAAAGGGATCCTGAGGCTGGCGCCCATCACCTCGGGGGGCCTGCGGTTCGACGGCGAGGACCTGCGCGCGCTCAGCGGAGAGGCGCTCCGGCGGCGGCGGCGCGATATCCAGATCATTTTTCAGGACCCCTACGCCTCGCTGAACCCACGCATGACAGTCGCCGAGATCATCGAGGAAGGCATGCGCGCCCAGAACACCGGCGGCCGAGTGCGCGAGCGGCGTATTGATGAGCTACTGCAACAAGTCGGACTCCACCCCGACGCCAAACAGCGTTATCCGCACGAGTTCTCGGGCGGGCAGCGCCAGCGGATCTGCATAGCACGGGCGCTCGCCGTGGAACCCAGACTCATCATCTGCGATGAACCGACCAGCGCGCTCGATGTCTCGGTGCAGGCGCAGATCCTGAACTTGCTGCAAGAGCTACAGCAGCGCTTCAAGCTCTCCTATCTCTTTATTTCCCATAATATCGCCGTCGTCGAGTATCTCGCCCATTACGTCGCGGTGATGTACCTTGGACGCATCGTGGAACAAGGCCGTGTCGATGAGGTCTTGGAGAACCCGAAGCATCCCTATACCCAAGCCCTGCTCGCGGCCGTACCGCACATCGATACAGTCACCCAACGCGAAACGGTGCGCCTCGGCGGGACACTGCCCTCCCCCGCCGACCCGCCCGCGGGATGCTACTTTCATCCGCGCTGTCCCAAGGCCTTTCCTCCTTGCCGGCGTGAGTACCCGCCGGCCACGGCGTTCACGCAGTCTCATCACGCCCACTGCTTCTTGTACCCTGCCCCGGCGCCGTCCGCAAACGTCGCTTCGAGCTGACGCGGATGGAGTCCTCCCCGGCCGCTGGCGCTCAGCGTACCATGATGTACATGGGTCCAGGTCTCGGCACAGCACGTCACGGGATATATATCCGGGAAGGGTCTCAGCGCGTCATGCGAGACGATATTCGACCGCAGTTTCCGCAGGTTAAGTACCGAACCCCGTGCTACACTATGATTGCGCGGGGACATGGGAGGGGAGATGTCAGGTTTCTATCTGCGAATAAAGTGTGTCGCGTGCTTCGACGCGAGGCGTGGGCGGCGGGCTGCACTCGCGCGCTGTCTTTTGGGTGTGCTCCTGCCGCTCCTGCTCTGGCCGGCGGGCCCGGCCAGCGCTGACTCCACCGTACGACCGTACACCGGCTCGAATCATTCTAACTCGCCTCTCAACCGCGAGCAGTTGCGGGCGATCTTCTTCGTGCGCCAGACCAAGTGGTCGGACGGCACGCCGGTCCGGGTTTTCGTCTTGCCCGATCGGCACGCGCTCCACATCCGGTTTACGAAGGAGGTGTTGGGCGTCTATCCCTATCAACTCCGCTCCACCTGGGACCGCATGGTGTACTCGGGGACCGGCGTGCCTCCCACGGCGGTGCAAGGTGTGGATGAAATGCGCAGTCGGGTAGACGCCACACCGGGCGGTATCGGTTACTTAGCGGAATAGGGGGCCACATGTACACTCCAATAATCAACCCGCAATACCATTCCGGCGCCGCGACTGCTCTTGCCATCGCGCTGCTAAGCTACCCGCTGGAGGCGCGCGCCATTGACCTCGGTTTCGGCGACTTCCAGGCGCATGGCTTCCTTAGCCAGGGCTACACCTACACCTCGGCCAATGACTTATTCGGCAACAGCCAGGGGGCGGGCAGCCTGGAGTTCCACGAGCTCGGCATGAATGTCCTCGGACATCCGTTCCCGAACGTGCTGTTGGCGGTCCAGGGCATCTACCGCGACACCGCGGGTTCGGACGAGGAGGACTTCCGTCTCGATTACGCGAATGTCGACTATAGCCTGCCGATCGGGGAAAGCCTGACGTTCGGCGTCCGGGCCGGCCGCGTGAAGAACCCGATTGGCCTCTATAGCGAGGCGCGCGATGCCATCTGGACCCGGCCGAGCGTGCTCCTGCCTCAGTCCATCTATTTTGACGCGCTCGGCTTACGCAGTCCCCAGCTCTCCTCCGATGGTGGGATCCTGTATGGCCGCCATCAATTCGGCGACCACGCCTTCACTGCCGAATTCCTGGTGGGCGAGGGGATACTCGAGTCCAGCAGAGACTTCATCACCGGCCTCCCGGGCGCGCAAGGGAGCTTGAGCGGGCGGCCATTTTTCATGGGTCGCGCAGGCTACGAGTGGCGCGAAGGGCGGTTCCGGCTGCTCTTTACGGCCATAGATCTGGACCAGGATTTCGACCCCACCTCGCGCGGCGTGTTGCCTGGGAACGTCAAGATTTTTGCGCCGCTCGTGTCCGCGCAGGTCAATCTGGAGGAATGGAGTTTCACCGCCGAGTATCTTCGGATCAGCTTCGACCGGACGGGTATCTTCCCGCAACTCCCGCCCGACCCCGTGGCCCGCGGGTTCTTGGTGAACAACACCTCCGAGAGCTACTACTTCCAGGCCCAGTACCGCTTCGCGCTGGGCTGGTCGGCGCTCGCGCGCTACGACGCCTTGTTTTTCAATGCCGACGATCATGACGGCAGCGCCACGGCGCGGGGTTTGGACCTACCGCGGCACCGCTTTTTCGCCAAGGACCTGACCTTCGGCCTGCGCTGGGAATTCGCCCAGAACTGGCTCGTCGCCGCGGAGTATCACAACATTGACGGCACCGGCTGGCTGTCCCCGATCGACAATCCGGGCATCAACATTCCCCCGGCGCGCGGGGTCAGTGAAGGCCACTGGGATCTGTTCACGTTGATGTTCTCGTACCGATTCTAGCAATGAGCCAAGCGCCGGAGCGAGCACCGATCGATGGCCGCGGTAGCTCACGCCGGCGCCAGCGCTTCGTCGGCCTGCAATGGAAAGGCTTCCTGTGGATGAGCTGCCTGTTGGCCGCTCTGTGCGCCGCGTTTTACTGGCTGAGCGATTCCCACCTAATGCACCGGTACCACGCGCAACGAGAGGCCGAAGTCCAGTCCTTCCGCCGGCAGATGTCGGGATTGTTCGCCGGGATCTCGGACCGGTTGGTACGTTTGGGCGGCACGATCGTGTCGATGGAAAACGTGGTCGCGACATTCAAGCGTGGCAACCCCGGCAAGAATTTGTCAGCAGCGACGGAGGCGCGTTTTGCGAGCCTCGGTTACGAGATGGACGTGCAACGCATAGAGTTTTTTACCCCCGGCGGGGAGCGGTTGTGGCGGTGGACCCCGGCGGAGGCTCCGGACCTGCCCGAGAAACGGCTGCGGGCAGCGCTGGCGCAGGTCCATGGCGAGGAACGCCCGACGACTTTCTTGTGGTGCGAGCAGCGCTGCCTCTTGCACGCCTTCGTGCCGGTCCTCGCCGAGGGGAAAGACATCGGGGTCATGGGGCTCGGCCAATCGATCGCGGATTTGGTCATCGAGTTCCGGGCCCTGACCGGGACGGACATTACCATCGTCGTGCCCGCCGCGGGTGGCGGCGCCGTCCTGCGCCGCTGGGCGTCCGCGGTCCCAGCCCTGACCGATGCGGACCGGCTGAACCCGTTCTTGGAGAAGCTGAGCGCACAGTATCCCGACCCTACTGCCCTGGACGGCGGCCGGTTGTTACAGTCGCGCGGGACCAGCTTCGAGGTGCAGCGCTTCCCGCTGGCTGAATTCATCCCCGCGGAACCGGGCTTCATTCTGTTCATCTCGGATGTGAGCGCGCGGCTCGCCGAGATCCAGCGCGCGACCCGCCAGGGACTGTTCACCGCGGCCGGTGCGCTGGCGGTGGGAGAGTTGCTTCTTCTTTATCTGGTACGCGTGCTGAGCGGGCGTCTGCGGTGGTTCACCCAAACGCTGCCACTGCTCGCGCAAGGGGAACACCGCACGGCCCGCGGACGGCTGGCGGAACAGCAAAAAGCCGTGTCCTTCCGTGACGAGGTCGACCTCTTGTACGACACGGCGTTGACGCTCTCGCACCAGCTCGAGGAGGCTAGCCAGGCGCTTTCCGCGAAAAACCAGGAGCTCGCCGAGGAGCGCGACCTCATGCAAGGGGTCCTGGACGCCGCTCAGGTCCTGGTGGTGACGCAGAACCGCCACGGCATCATCCAAATGGCCAACAAATTCGCCGCCCAGGTCACGGGGTTCTCCGCGGTGAAGCTCCAGGGCAGGCGCTTCGTAGACCTCATTGCGGATGTCGAAGCGCATCAGGAGGTGTTGAGCAAGCTCGACGATCTCTACGCCAGGGGACAGCGGCGCGCCGACCACGAACACGACCTCGTGGGGCGCGATGGCACCCGGCACCAGGTGATGTGGGTGCATACGCGGCTGCACGGCGAACACACTGGCGATGCGGCCGTGGTCTCGGTCGGCCTCGACGTGACGGAGCGCGTGCAGGCAGAGTCGCGGATGCGGTGGCTCGCCAATCACGATACCTTGACCGGCCTCTGCAATCGCCATCGCTTCCTCGAGGATCTCACCCGCACCTATGACGAGGTGACCCGTACCGGGGTCACCGGAGCGCTCCTGCTATTCGACCTAGATCACTTTAAGGAGATCAATGACACCAGCGGCCATGCCGGCGGGGACGCGCTGCTGCGAATGATCGGCGAGGAGTTAAACTCCCGCGCCCGGAAATCGGACGTCGTGGCCCGCCTTGGCGGTGACGAATTCGCCGTGCTCCTCCCGAACACCGACGCTTCAGGCGCCGAGACTTTCGCGCACCAGTTCAACGAGCGCCTGGCGGAGGCCCCTTTCGTCTACGGCAACAAGAGTTACCGCATCGGGGCCAGCATCGGAATCGCGCTCCTGCCCCACCACGGGAGCAGCGTCGAGGAGATCATGGCCAACGCCGATGCGGCGATGTACGAGGCAAAACGCGCCGGGCGAGGAGGCGCCCAGGTCTTCGCTCACTACCCGCCCCGCAGTGAAAACGTGTCGAAACAATCGCTATGACCACTAAAGACATAACTTTCCCCCCGATTTTCTGCCCGTTCCCTTCGGTCGTGAATCCCCATCGCGAGGCCGTACACGAGCATACTCTCGCGTGGGCGCGGCGGTTCGGCTTGGTGAAAAACGAGGCGGCCATCGCGCGCCTTCGGGACACAAAGCTTGACAGTCTGGTCGCACGGGCCTATTCCCGTGCCTCCCACGACCCGCTTGCCATCATCACTGACTGGCTCACCTGGCTCTTCGTGCTGGATGACGAGTGCGATGAGGCGGAGATCGGCAACGGCCGGAACGCCTGGCCGCGCTGCAAGCCCAGTGCCTGAAGGTGCTTTCGGGCCCGCGGTCGAAAAACCTGCCTACACTGCCACGCTCCCGGCCTGACCGGCCGGACGTGGCCCTGATCCACGCCTTATACGATCTCCGCGGCCGTTTGGAGGCCCTCATGTCCAGGGCGTGGGTGGACCGCTTCGCGGTGAGCATCGCCGAGTATTTCGAGGCGGGGGTTTGGGAGGCTAGGAACCGCGAGCTCGAGACGTGGCCGGACTCGGCAACCTATACCCGGATGCGTCCTTACGCGGGCGGCATGTACATCCTTCTCGATCTCATCGATCTGACTGAGGGCGACACCCTTCCACTCGTGGTGCGTAAGCACCCGTACTTTCAGCGGCTCATGCTGATCACCAGCAATGTCGTCTTGTGGTGCAACGACCTGTTCTCCTGTGCGAAGGAGCTCGCCCACCAGGACATGCACAACCTCGCCCTGATCCTCCGGCACCAGGAGGATATCCCCCTCCAGGCGGCGGTGGACCGGGTAGCGCGGCTCATCGAACGCGAGGTCAAGCGTTTTATTGCCCTGGAAGCCCGGCTACCGAGCTTCGGCCCCACAATCGATGGTGTGGTTCAGCGGTTCATCGCCGGCCTGCGCGACTGGATGCGCGGCAGCCTCGATTGGTCCTACGAATCTGGCCGCTACCGCCCGACATATGCCAGCGCACCGATGGATCTCCCTGAACCTCGATCCGCAGGGGGGGGGAGCGTTAACCAGTAAAACCTTTCCCGTGCAGCGCCGAATTCGCTTACACTTCGAACGAAACGCAGCGCGCTCCATGCATCAAAGCTGCTTAACCAGCCTCAATGTCTCGGCACCGATATGCTGTAAGGGCAGAATTTGATCGACACCACCGAGCTTGACAGCCTCGCCTGGCATACCCCAGACTACCGAGGTGTTCTCATCTTGGGCGAGGGTCGGCGCGCCGCTGTCGCGCAGCTCCTTCAACCCCAGCGCGCCGTCCATTCCCATCCCGGTTAAGATCACACCCACCGCATTGGCGCCCACGTTCTGTGCCACCGAGCGGAACAGCACATCGACCGAAGGCCGATGCCGGTTGACGGCCAGGCCGTCGTGCAAACGGCACACATAGCGCGCCCCGTCCCGCTGCACCAGGAGATGGTGGCTGCCCGGAGCAATGTCCGGCACGATCCGCTGACCGTCCTCGGCTTCAAGTACAGTCATTGCCGAGATCCTGTTCATCCGCTGCGCAAACGGCCCGCTGAACGCTTCTGGAATATGTTGCGTGACGACGATGGCCGGAGCATCGGCCGGCATCTCGGCAAGGATCTCTTTGATGGCCTCGATGCCACCAGTCGAGGCCCCGATCGCGATGATCTTCTCGCTGGTCTTGAAAGCCCTGCTTGCCGGTTTTTTTAGCAATACCGCGTCGGCGCTGTACTTCGGCGCGACCTCGGATAAGGCAATGTCTCGGGCGTAACGCCGGACCCGGGCGCAAGCAGCGATCTTCACCTTTTCGATCAGGTCTTCCCCGTAGTTCGCGAGCGGATCAGCGAGATCCAGCGCCGGCTTGGTGACGAAATCCACCGCCCCGGCCTCCATTGCCTCGAGCGTGATCTCCGCCCCGCCTTTGGTAAGCGAGGATACCATCACCACTGGCATGGGCCGCAGGCGCATGAGATTTCTGAGAAAGGTGACCCCGTCCATGCGCGGCATTTCCACGTCGAGGGTGATGACATCCGGATTGAGCTTTTTGATCTTGTCACGCGCCAGATAGGGATCGGAGGCCACACCGACGACTTCGATGCCTGTGTCCGAGTTTAGGATCGCGGTTAAGACCTTGCGCACCACTGCCGAGTCATCGGCCACCACCACCCGTATCTTGCTCATCGAATCGCCCCATAAAACAACTCAACCTCACCGCCCACCGGAGCAATTTCAATATGACTCCGATACTGGCTCTCGCGCTCGAAGATGGTATCGTTGGGCAGCGAGCGTAGTTTTTTCACGGACACCTTACCGCTGCGGGGATCGTAGTACACCTTGCGCGGGTAGATATCGCCGACGTCCGCGCCGCTAACGGTGAGACCCTCCGCCTGCAAATAGGCTTTGACGAATTCGATGTTCTGCTGTCCCACATCACTCATCTGTTTCAAGACGCGGCCGCCGCCGACGATCTTGACTTCGAGGTATTTACGGCTTGCCCCGTTTTTCAAGAGATCGTTGATCATGTGCTCCATCGCATAATTGCCATACCGCGTTGCGGCGTCGACCGTGGGGCCGGTCCAAGCACCGTCGCCATCCGCGCGGCTCTGGGGCAACATGAAATGGTTCATGCCCCCGATCGCGGTCGCGCGGCAGCGGACGCACGCCGAAATACACGATCCGAGGACGGTGGCGATCAGCTCCTCATTGCGAGTGACATAGTATTCGCCGGGTAGGATCTTGGCGACGAACCCGTCGCGCGATCTGTCCCAGTAGCGGTTGATGTGCGCAAAACCAGGCAGCGCGGGGGGCAGCCAGCGACTATTACCCGGTGTGTAACGTTGCATATCAACTGATCCTTTGGTAAGCCGTCTTGCCCAAGAGCTTGAAACGCTCGCTGACTTTGAACAACGACTCCGAGTGACCGATGAAAAGATGTCCCCCGGGCGCCAGCACATCGGCGAAGCGGTTGAACAACATCCGTTGCGTCTCCTTGCCGAAGTAGATGACGACGTTGCGGCAAAAGAGAACGTCGAAAGGGCCGCGGAGCGGCCACGGCTGCATGAGATTAAGCTGCCGGAAGGTGATGAGATCCTGAAGATCGGGGACCACCCGGAGCGTCCCTGCGTTTTTCCCCTGGCCGCGCAGAAACCAACGGCTCAAACGCTCCCGGGACAACCCGTCCGCCCGCTGCGGGTGATAAACCCCGTTCGCGGCTGCCGCGAGGACATTGGAGTCGATGTCCGTCGCCAGAACCTTCACATCCCAGCCAGGTGGATCGCCAATCGCTTCGCGTACCGTGATGGCAATCGAATAAGCTTCCTCCCCCGTCGAACAGCCCGCCGACCAGAGGCGCAGCCGCCGGGTGCCCTGGTTCATCTCGATTAAGCGTGGCAGGAGCGCGGCCAATCGATCGAAGTGATGCGACTCGCGAAAGAAGGCGGTGAGGTTGGTGGTGATGGCATTGACGAAGTGGCCGATCTCTTCTTTGTCGCCGGCCGTGATAAGCGAGCAGTAGGCATCGAAATTATCGATCCCGAGGTTGCGGAGCCTGCGCGACAAGCGGCCGTAGACCAGCTCCCGCTTGCCATCGGAGAGCGCAATCCCGGTGTGCTCGCGCACGCATACGCGTAACAACTCGAAATGCTTGTCGTTGAAGGCGAACTCCCGCTCCAGCTTAGCCGCTGCCGTATGTGCATTCATCTCGGTCCGACCCTCGAAAGAGATCGATGACGCCCGCGGGCGGTGGCTCAGCGCCTGGCGGTTTGGCCGCGAGTACGGCCTCCTCCATCGTCATCCCGTGCATCAGCGCATCGAACACCCGCCGCTCGCTTTCCATCGTGAACCGCGCACGGGTCTGCTGCTTCAAAGCATGCCATGCGCCGGGCCGGTTGACCCTGCCTGCGTCCGCCAGGAGATCGGCGAGCGCCTGGAGATTTTCCGAGATGTGCGTGAGCTTCTGAGTCATGGCATCATAGAACTGGATCGCCATGATCGCCGCTTCGACTTTTTTAGCCAGGGTTGAACATGATGCCGACACGTTCCTCTTTTGGGCAGGCTCCCCGGCGGAAGTACTCACCTGCGCACACTGCCCAATGCTCTTGAGGCCGGCGACGATCGAGGACAAGGCTCCCGACAAGACCGCGACCGAAGCATCACCCTCATGCATCGTCACATCGATCTGTGCAACGGCAACATGGAGTAGCCTGACGGACTCGCGCACATCGCTCGAGCCGGGATCGGGCGCTTCGCGGTGCGCTCCGCCGAGCATCGTTTCATCGTTGGCCAACACGGTCCGAAGTTGCCTTTAGGATCCTTTCGCTACCAAGCGCCCCTCGCGGGAAAAGGTTTCCTAAAGCTCATGCAACCGCAAGCGTTTCCACTAAACCTAAGGTCGCGGCGCCCTGCCGCAAGACTGCGCTTGCGTCTCGCCACAGGACCTCGATCCCGCGCTCGTCCATCTCATGGCAAAAGGCCGTCAACAACTGCAAGCCCGCGGTATCCACGGCAGCGACACGCGAGCCGTCAACGACCAAAAACGCCGCCGGAGCCCGCAGAAACACCGCCAGGCGTTCCTTGATCTCGCCCACCTCTGCGATCGTGAGTCTCTCGTTCAGATCAAGGATCGGGTTCACGGGCCCGGCCGGGGCGGCGGCTAGCGTGCGCTCCTCTCCGGGCGGCGGTCCGCGCTTCGGCTTGCGCGGGCGGTCTGTGTGCTGCATTCGCGTTCGCGGGCCTTCCGGAGATCCGCATCCCGCGGCTAGGCGATCAGTCCCGGCAACCTCCGCCGCGAGGGCCTCTGTGCGCGGCGCGGTTTGTTCCGCCGCGAACGTCTCCTTGGCGATGCTTTCATATCCTGCAACCTCACGCTTTCGCTTTTTCGTCACGCTGTCGTCCCCTCGCACAATGAATCGGTGCGGCCGAAGTCAAAATTCCTCCCAGCCGCCCTCGGCGTTCCCTTGCGCTACCGCGACACGCTTGACAGCACTCTTCTCCGCGGTGCGCCCGTGCATGGCCTCGTTCTTCTCGGCACGCCACGGCCGGTTGGATTGACGCCGCTCGGCCGCGGACGCTAAGAACTTCCTTTTCGGCCCCGCCATCGACACCGCTTGCGCCGCGTGATCGTCTTTGAGCTTGAAAGACTGAATCGCCTGGGTGAGGTGTACCGCTTGCTCGCTCATGGACTGGCTTGCGGACGCCATCTCCTCCACGAATGCCGCATTCTGTTGCGTCACCTGGTCCATTTGCGTGATGCCCTTGTTCACCTGCTCGATCCCCGCCGACTGTTCCTGGCTGGCCGCCGCGATATCCGCGATGATGGCCGAGACCTTCTTCACCCAGGTCACGATCTCCGTGAGCGTCGACCCAGAGGCGTCCACCAGCCGCGCGCCTTCCTCCACCTTTCTGACGCTGTCCTGGATGAGGCCCTTGATTTCCTTGGCGGCCTCGGCGCTTCGTTGCGCCAGGTTGCGTACCTCGCCGGCCACCACCGCGAATCCACGTCCCTGCTCCCCGGCGCGCGCCGCTTCCACCGCCGCGTTCAGGGCCAGCAGGTTGGTCTGAAAGGCAATCTCATCAATCACCCCGATGATGTCGGCGATCCGCTTCGCGGCGGTATTGATTTCGCTCATCGCCGCCACGGCTTTGCCGACCACCTCCCCGCCTTTTTCCGCGTGCTCGCGCGCGCTGACCGCGAGCTGGTTCGCTTGTTGGGCATTATCGGCATTCTGGCGCACCGTGCTGGTAAGCTCTTCCATGCTGGATGCGGTCTCTTCGAGGCTGGCGGCCTGCTCTTCGATGCGCTGGGACAGATCTGTATTACCCTGGGCGATCTCCTGGGAACCCCTCTGGACGGCAGGGGCCACCGACCGCGCCTCCAAAACCAGCTGCGCCAAGCCCTTCTGCGTGGTCTTGATGGTATGTAGGAGCCAACCGACCTCGTCACGGGTGTCGACGGCAAATTCGTTGTCGAGCTGCCCGTTCGCGACTTTCTCCAGGATCCGGATCGCGCCTTCGAAGGGTCTGACGAAGATTTCGATCAGGTGGAAGTACAGCCAGGCGCCCAGGGCCAGGCAGAAAGCGATGCCGCCGGCGACGGCATAGTGCTGAACCGACGCTTGATCGTACAGAAGATAAAGCGAGGGTAGGGCGAACAACACCGCCACGATAAACAGCTTCTTCCCAAAGGATAATTCATCGTAGAATTTCAGTCTCATGGTCTTGTCCTCTCCGGATCGAACCGGCTTGTACGACTCCTAGGTATCACCGCGGCGTTTGAGATCCGCCTTAATGGGTAACGCTTTTTCAGCCGTCGCGACGCCCGTATCGACCAACTGGTCGATTTCGAGCAGAATCACCATTTTGTCCCCGACCGTGGCGAGCCCTTTAACGAATTCGGTGCTCACCGAGGTGCCGAAATCGGGCGCCGCCTTGATCTGGTCAACGGTTACATTGTAGACATCCGACACAGCGTCCACGACGAATCCCATGGTACGTTCCCCGCCTGCGCGCTTGACCTTGAGCACCACCACCACAGCAGTATTGCCATAGGCCACCGCGTCCATATGAAATCTTCTTCGCAGATCGACGATAGGCACGATGGTGCCACGGAGATTGATGATGCCGCGAATGTACTCCGGCGTGTTAGGGATCTCCGTGGCCGTATCCCAGCCCTTGATCTCCTGCACACGGAGGATATCAACGCCGTATTCCGTTCCGGCGAGGATAAAGGTCAAATATTGACCCGCTGCCGTAGGCATAGGCTGGGTCGTTTCGTTTAACTGTTGCCCTAGATTCATGCTTCGCTCCTATGCGGCCCTTACCACCGCTTCATGAGTATCGGGTCTAAATCCGACCGGTACAAAGTTTCTTGACAACTCCACCACGCCTGGGACATCGAGGATCAACGCCACCGTACCGTCGCCGAGTATCGTTGCCCCGGAAATACCCGGCACACGTGTATAGTTCGTTTCCAGACTCTTGATAACGACCTGCTGTTGCGCGAGCAGCTCATCGATATAGATACCCGCGCGTTGGCCATCGTCTTCGACGACGACCAAGATCCCGCTCTCGATCCGCTCGCTGTCGGGAACCACATTGAACACCTCATAAAGCCTAATAATCGGCAGGTAATCCGCGCGCAGCTTGTAAATCTCGCCCTTTCCGGTGATCCGGCTGACGCACTTCGGAGCAACTTGGAGTGATTCCACGATCGAGACCAGCGGGATGCTATAAATGTGCCGCCCGATCCGAACCAGTTGACCATCGAGGATCGCCAGCGTAAGCGGCAAGCGGATCGTAAAAGTCGATCCCAGGCCTTCCTCGGATTCGATTTCGATGCTCCCGCCGAGATCCTTGATATTGCGTCTGACGACGTCCATGCCGACCCCGCGGCCCGAGATGTCCGTGATCGTATCGGCGGTAGAAAACCCAGGCTGGAAGATAAGCTCGTGGATTCTATCCTCGGCGAGCGCCTCGTGCTCGCCAATGACCCCCTGCTCACGCGCAGCCTGCAGGATCTTCGCTTTGTTCAGTCCCGCACCGTCGTCCGCGACCTCGATCACGATGGTTCCGCCTTGGTGATAAGCGTGGAGATGCACGCGACCGGTCTCGTCCTTACCGCACGCCTTGCGTACCTCGGGGAGCTCTATTCCATGGTCGAGGGAGTTCCTGACGAGATGCACGAGCGGGTCGCTGAGCTTTTCGAGCACCGTCTTGTCGATCTCGGTTTGCTCGCCCGAGACCGTGAGATCGATCTTCTTGCAAAGCTGCTGGCTCATATCGCGCACGAGACGCGGGAAGCGATTAAACGAGAAGCTGATCGGCAACATGCGAATTCCGAGCACGCTCTCTTGGAGCTCGCGCGTGTTGCGGGCCAACTGGATCAGACCATCGCGGAGCTTGTCGATCTTGCTCGCCGCCAAGTCCTCACCGATCTGGCTCAGCATGGACTGCGTGATGACGAGCTCACCCACGATGTTGATAAGCGCATCAATCTTTTCGATGTTAACTCGGATTGAAGATGCATCCCCCGCCGATGGATTTTTTCTACGCTCCACTACGGAATAAGCTTCGACCGCGCTCGGCGCTGGCCCAGTCGCCGGCGCGGAGAACCGGCTAGCATGAGGCGCGGGATCCTCGGGTTGAATCGGAACGACCTCGCCGCTAAGTCCGGCATTCGCCTGCGAAGTATTCCCATCAATCGGTGTTATTTCGAGGTCACAGTCGCTCTCAACCCACTCAAATATTTCCGCGACCTGGGTACGCGGTATCGCCCCATGCAGCATGAGATCCCAGCCGAGGAAACACGCCTCGGGGTCGAGATCCTGGTAGCGCGGAAGCCTGGAGACATCGATCGACACATCTAGGTCCCCGAGTAGGGACAGCTCCCTGAGCATGGGCAGCGGGTCATTCCCGGTCGTCAGCAGGTGCCGATAGGGGCGAAATTTGATATGCCACCCGCGCGCGGCATGGCCGGCGTCGGCAGCTTCGGTTTTTTTAGGAACGGAGCTCGCCGTGACGCGTCCTCGATTGCCGTTCTCGAGTATCTCTTCCAATTGCTCCCGGAGCCTGCCGCCGCGGTCGGCGTCGTGGCCGCTACCGTCTTTCACCCCCGAAAGCATGTTTTGCAGGAAGTCAACTGCTTGGAGGAGACAATCGACAATGCCTTGCGTGACCGTACACTCGTCCGACCTTAACTTTTCCAACAGGGTTTCCATGACATGGGTAAATTCGGTTATCGCGGTGAACCCAAACATGCTGCTGCCACCCTTAATCGAATGTGCCACCCGGAAAAGGGTGTTAATTGATTCAGGATCGGCATTCCCAGGGATCAAGGCTAGGAGCCCGGACTCCATCACTCCGAGTCCCTCGAAGCTCTCTTCAAAAAAGGTTTGGTGAAACTGGGATAAATCCACCGGCATAAAGAGTTCTCTCGTAGGCCCCGCTTTTTTTGACGCTCGAGGCTCGCTGCTGATTAGCTTGCTGGTCCCGCCGTGCCGTATGCCGTATTTGCCGCGAGCGCGCCCCAAGGCATGCGCGCTAGGCGATCACCCGCCTGATGGTGGCAATCAGTTGATCGGGATTAAACGGTTTCACCATCCAGCCCGTGGCGCCTGCTACTTTACCTTCCACCTTCTTTTCTGGAGACGATTCCGTGGTGAGCGTCAGGATAGGGGTGAACCGGTATCCAGGTAGCTTGCGCAGCTCCTTGATGAGCGCGATTCCGTCCATGTTGGGCATGTTGATGTCGGTCAAGACAAGATTGACGTTACCGCTCTGCGCCCGATTCAATGCGTCTACTCCATCGACGGCCTCAATGACGTCAAAGCCGGCGTTTCTCAAGGTGAAAGCAACCATGTCACGCACGGAACGCGAGTCATCGACCGCCAAGATCGTTAACACCGTTGCCATCTCGTTTTTCTCCACGCGCTATAACGTGATTAATACGGAGTACCCCGCCTTTAGGCATCTCGATTATCGTTATTACGGAAAATTACTTTAGCAGCCTGATTCTTTTGCTCCCCTGTGCCGTTGCAAAGACATCAAACATTTTCCAGTGATTCGCCGGTGGGCATAGGGCGGGCCAAGCGGCTCGCCGCAGTTCCAATCCACTCCGGCGCGGACGGTGTGGCGACCGCGCCGCGAGAAGGGATCCGCGGCCTACGCACCTTCGTCGAGATTCTGGCGAATGAAACGAGATTAACGCGCGGCCCTGTCAAGCTCACGGACGCGCCTGACTCGGGCGTGCGCGCGTTTATTACTACCCTGTTGGTCTCTATGGAAGAAACGCCTGCGATGCCAGGCAACAGTTTACTGGATCACTCCTTGCTTCCTTCCGCCGAGTCAATACCCGAGAGGGTATCCCTGTCGAATCCGTTTATAAAATCAAATGCTCAACGGACTGAACAAAATATGTGATCAACGGCAACCACACGGCGAGATGCGCGATGGTTTCGGCGCAGCCTAGTACCGTGCTACGCCACACGCCGCGGCCCGGAAGTCAATCCCCGATCCGCGTCCTGGCTATCACCAGTGGCAAGGGCGGCGTGGGTAAAACCACCGTCGCCATCAACCTAGGTCTCGCTTTTGCCGCCCTCGGGAAGGCCGTGACCCTGCTTGACGCCGACCTCGGATTAGCGAACGTCGATGTTCTGCTGGATCTTAAACCGGTGTTAACCCTATCGCATGTCATCGAGGGTAGCTGCGGCATTGAGGATATTGTGCTACGCGGCCCCTACGGAATTAACGTCATTCCGGCTTCCTCTGGGACCAGACGTATGACGGCGCTGAGCGCCACCGAACATGCCGGGCTGGTCAATGCATTTAGCGTGCTCGCACACATGACCAATATACTGATTATTGATACAGCCACTGGGTTATCCGACAACGTCATACGATTTTGTACGGCATCCCAAGAGGTCATTATCGTTGTCTGTAATGATCCTAGCTCGGTAGCGGACGCCTACGCGATTATCAAGATATTGCATAGCGATTACGGGTTATCCCGGTTTCGGGTGCTCATGAACATGGCGCACAGCGCCCAAGAAGGACAGGTGCTTTTCCAAAAGCTTGTAGTAATCACGGAACAGTTCCTCGACGTCGCTCTTGACCTCATCGGTACGATCCCATACGACCATCGCATCACCAACCTGGCTCTACACCGGCGCGCTCTCTATGAGGCGCATCCAGAGTGCGCTACCGCGGCGGCATTCAAGAATATTGCCATCCAATCCGATAAATGGCCCACGCCGACAGCGGCAAGCGGCAAACTCGAGTTTTTTGTTGAACGACTTATTCAGTCTGGCCAGGCGGCGGGGGCAGTCAAGACGTGAACGAATTGGCAGTATCCAGGACAACTGCTCAAGCAAGCGCCAGCCAGCCATATGCTGATGATCTAATAACGCGGTATGCCCCGCTCGTTAAACGGATCGCGCATCACCTCATTAGTCGGCTGCCGCCCAGCGTGCAAATCGATGATCTGATTCAAGCGGGAATGATCGGCTTGCTGGAAGCCTCGTGAAATTACGATCCTTCGCAAGGGGCAAGCTTCGAGACCTACGCCGGGATCCGCATCCGCGGTTCGATGCTTGACGAGATCCGTAAGGGCGATTGGGCTCCCCGCTCGCTGCACCGCAAGGCTC
>Ga0136630_1000049_pt1 | contig 31517 bp, 27 predicted proteins | sample AntDrymUQ5682106_2_FD_105496 | JGI IMG/M metagenome (GOLD analysis project Ga0136630, IMG submission 105496) | Polar desert sand microbial communities from Dry Valleys, Antarctica - metaG UQ568 (21.06) | ecosystem: Environmental > Terrestrial > Soil > Desert | place: Antarctica: Dry Valley...
CGTCGTACGCGACCGCGTTGATCGCGCTGGGCGGGAACTTCTCCGGGTCTTCCTGCGGAACCGCGTCGTCTTGCTGCGGGATGAGCTCGTCCGTGTCGCCGACGATATCGAACCCGCGCGCAACCAGTTCGTCTCGCATCAGCGCCGAACGTTGCCGTGCCCACTCGGCGTGCTCGGCCGGAAGCCGGATCGGCTGGGAGCCGGGGCGCCGGGACAAGATCGCCTGGCCGAGCACGCGGTTGAGGACAGGACCATGGTGACGACTCATCTGTTCGCGCGTGGCCAGGTTGAAGCGCCGGAAGAACTCGGCCTCGACGAGTCCCATCGTGCGGTTGTCCAGGTCGACCTCGACGTCGTACGCGTCCGGGTCGATCCCGACTGTGGTGGCGAACCGCCGCCAGAGCAGCTCGCGCGGTGCGGTCGAGCGGGGACCGGTGATCAGGTGGATGCGCTCCGGCGGTACTGCGTCGCACCACTTGTCCAGCACGTAGACGGGGTCGTGCAGACCCCAGAAGAGCTCGCCGAATGGCTCCGGCGCGTCGATCCCGCATCGGACCAGGTCGTCTACGAATCGTCGGAACGGAACGGTGTGACGGTGCTTGATCTGCTCCTGCCAGTCGGCTGATATCTGCCGGGCGAGATCGCGCGCCGTGAAGACGAGGTGGACCTCGGCCGGCCGGAGGGAGCGCACCGCAGCGGCGGCCTGCGCCGGCGAGGCGAGACCGAACAGCTCGTCGGAGAAGACGGCCAGGTTTCCGGTCGACGTGCGGATGTTGCCGCAGACGCGGTCCCACGCGCCGTCCCACTCCGGGTTCCACGAGCCGCCCCAGGGACGGCGCGAGACGTCGAGGGCGGCGGCGAAGTGAGCGTGCTCGCTGTCCAGCGGATAGCACACGCCGCTCTCGGCGAGCGCCACACGGTTGCGCCACAGGGCTTGTTGGAGGTAGGTGGAGCCCGTCTTGGGTGCGCCGATGTGGAGAAAGACCCGTTGCACGCCGTCGCGATGCGTGCGGGGAGCGCGCGCCGCGGGCCGTGGGCTCGTCATCCGCGCCTGCCCCGCCTTGACCGCGGTCGCCGTGCGCCGCCGCCGCCGGCATGCTCGGCCGCGAGCTCGAGCACAAGTGCGTGCGCGGCATGGACTGCGGCGCCGGCGACCTCTCGCTCAGTCACGGCGTCGGGATCGGAGGCGTCACCGTCGAGCCTCGGTCGCAGGTCCTCGAGGTCGCCGACGATGTCGATCCCGCTGGTCCTGAGTTGTTCGACCATCGTCGCGGCTCGGGCGAGAACCCAAGGTTGGTAGCGCGCCGGGAGCGCCAGGCGCGGCTCGTCCGTGCGGTGGGCGAGCGTCTGCTTTGCCAGGAACCGCTTCACCAGCCGCTCATACGCCGTTGGATCGAGGTCGATGAGTCCCTCGTTGAGCCGCCGGAGGAACTCGGCGGACGCCGCGCCGACCGCGGGATTGCCCCGGACGGCGTCCGGGACGACGTAGCGGTCGGCGTCCAGCCCGACGGCAGTCGCGAACCGACGCCAGAGCTGGTCGCGCGGACCGCCGGCCGGCGCGACCGTCACGAGGTGGACGTTCTGCGCACCGATCGCCGCCGCCCAATGGTCGGCGATCACGGCGAGGTCGTGGTGCTTCCAGAAACGCCGGTACGCCGTGGGCTCCTGCGTGCCGTCGCCGGTGAGGGAAGCGAGATAGTCGGGCCAGGTCCAGGTCTGGCGGTTCTGGGTCGATTCCTGCCAGGCCGACGGGATCACCCGAGCAAGGTCGCGGGCGGTGATGACGGCGTGGACCTCGGCGGGCCGCAGGGACTCGACGATCTCGCCCACCTTCGACCTGCCGGCGAAGCTCAGCAGCTCCATCGACACGATTGCGACTGGCCCGGACCAGCCGAGAAGCTGCTGGGTCAGCTCGTGCCAGGCACCGACCTGGACCGGTCGCCGCTCAGGCCCGCCGACGCCGATCGCGTCGCGCACCGCCTCCACCTGCTCCAGCCAGCTCGCCTCGCCCGGGTAGAGCACCCCTCCGGCCCGGAGTTCCACCCGACTGCGCCAGAGCATTCCTTGGACGTAGGAGGTCCCACTCTTCATCGTCCCGATGTGCAGGAAGATCCTCGGCGGTCCCCCGTTCATTGCCGGACCCCCCTCCGCAGCCGGGAGATCCGCAGCAGCAGAGCGGCGATCGCCTCCACGGCTACGTCGAGCTGCTCCTCCACCGGCGCCTGCGGTGCGTCGGGTGGCGCATCGGGGGAAGGCGGCGCCGAACGGAGCTCGTCGAGCGAGCCCGCCACGTCGTACCCGGCCTTCCGGAGGCCGACGATGATCTCCTCGCCGCGCTCAGCCGCCCAGGCCGCGTCATCCCGCCCGAGCTGGATGCGGGTCGACCCGGGCCGCCCGGCGAGCGTCTCGGCGAGGTGATGCTTGATCATCTCGCCGTAGAGGGGCCATCCGATCTCCTCGTTCAGCGCGAGGTTGAGACGCTGCAGCACAGCGGCCTCGGCGGCGCCGAGCGAGGAGTTCTGGTACGACCCATCGATGTCGAACGCGTCGGGGTCCAACCCGACGACAGTGGCGAACCTGCGCCACAGAAGGTCGGGCGGGTTCGCGCGACCGGGCACTGTGATGACGTGAACCCGGTCCCGCGGGAGATCCCGACCCCATCGCCGCAGCACCTCTGTCGCATCCTGCATGGACCAGAACATCCGGCCGAGACCCTGCCTGTCTTGGTCAGGGTGGCGGACTGCTGCGACGAACTCGTCGAGTCTCGGACTGAACCGGTTCCGCAGATCCTCCTGCCATGCCGCCGGGATCTGCAGGGCGAGCATCCGAGCGGTGTAGACCAGATGCACGTCGGCGAACGCGAGGTCGGCAATCGCCGTGTCGACCTGCTCGGGACTTGCGGGGCTGAAGAGCTCCTGCGAGATGATCGACGGCCCGTCCCACTCGCGGCACGCCTCGACCAGCCGGGCCCAGCCGCCCTCGACGGCGGGGTCCCGGTGACCGTGGAACCCGGCCGCTCGCAGGTCGAAGGCGGCGTGGACGTGCGCGCCGAAGGTCTCGCCGGGATAGCACACGCCTGCCTGACGGAGCCGGTCCCGGTTCTGCCAAAGCACTCGCTGCAGGAACGTGGTCCCGGTCTTCGGTGCCCCGATGTGCATGTATATCGCGTGCCGGCCGCCGCGCCGACGGCCAAATCGATTCGAGGTCACGCGTTCGAGCCGGACCTTCCGCACGTCATCCACCTGGAACATCGAGTCGTCGCTGAGCGCCGGACGTGCACTCTAGCCGCCAGGTCGGCACCGCCTGTGGCCGTCACTGGCGCAGACCGCCCGATCGCTCAGCTCGGCCACTGGGGACGATCAGCCGCGCGCCGGTCTCGATCACGCACCGCCGCCCGGGGGACTGTGCCGCACTCGTGCGCGACCCGAGCGGCCGAGAGTCCGAGGTACGGGATCGATGCGGAACCCCGCGCCGCCGTCCCCACGCGGAACCAGCCGGGCGCCAGAACGACTGGGTCGGCGACGAGCCAGGGCGCCAGGTCACGCCGGTGACGAGGACTCCTCGGCAGAGCTCGACCGCCCGCCACCGTCCGGGACGCCAGGGTCGCGGCAGACCTGGTCGCGAGGGTGCGCACGGCCACGAGCGACGCGTTGAGTCGGACGTCGAGCCTCACCAGATCGGCCAGCCCTTGATGCACAAGACCGGGCAGGTCCGCCGGCCGTACACCCGCGGGCTTCGGCCAGGACACCGTGAGCCCGCCTGGGTCCCCCGTGAGGTCCGGTCGGCGGACGACAACCGCGGCACGACCTGAGGCGTCCAGCTCGACGATCTCGACGGGCAGCTCGGCGGCGTCCCCGTCCGACCGGAGCCAGGCGACGATCTCCTGCTCCTGCTGCTCGGTCCGGTCCGAGTGCCGGGCCGGCGTCGAGATGCCGCTGCCGGTCGCGTCGACCACGAGGTCGGTGGCGATGGTCGTGCCGTCCGCGAGCGTGACTGCCACTACCTGGCCACCCTCGGTGCGGATGTCTGTGATCGTGCCGGGATGGCAACTGGCACCGCGGAGCACGGCGCGGTCGGCGATCGCGTCGACCAGGGCGGGCAGGCCGCCGGCTATCTGCCACGAGCCGAACGCGTGCTCCGTGTAGGCCAGGACGGCGAGGGCGGCCGGGGCCAGGACCGGGTCGGCCCCAGCCGCGCTGGTGTACCACTCCAGGATCGCGCGCGCCCGAGGGTCGGGCAGCCGGGCGCGGGCGAAGGCGCGCAGCGACCCGCGCCGGCCCGTCCAGCTCGGTGGTCGCGACCGGCTCGACTCCGCACCGTCAGGGGGGCCGGCGAGGGTTCGCCGCAGGCCGTCCCACATCACGCCGGCCTCGGTGATCATGGCGTCCCATGCGTAGGCCGAGGCCGAGCCGAGTGCGCGTCCGAACGCGTCGAGTGTCGCCGCGCGGTTGCCGGTCGGCAGATCGAGGACGGAGCCGTCCGCGAGCACGAACCGACGGGCCGGATCGACCGGAACGAGATCGACCACGGACCCGAGCGGGCGGCCGGTCTTGACGAAGAGGTCTCGGTATACCGCCGGAAGGGTGAACGACGCGGGATCCGCGCGCATGCGGGGAGTCTCCGGGTCGGGCGTGTTCGGCTCCACCCAGATGACCTCGTGGCGCTGCCGGGCGAGCCGGGCCACTGCGGCGAGACCGCCGAGCCGCTCAAGAGCTTCGGCACCGGCGCCGCCCACCACGACGACGCGCGCCACGACGGTCGACCCTATTGCGTTGGCGGGTCGACGCGCGGGCGGGGGGCACACACCTCGGTGCCGTCTCTCCGGCAGTCCGATCCGGTCGGCGATCGCTTGACGTGTCGGAGGGGTCGGGTACAGTGCAGTGAATCGAACATGTGTTCGATAGACCGGGTCGACCCCCCGGTTCGAGATCGGTGCTCGTCGAGGCGACTCGACCCCGCCTCGGCGGGCACCGCCTCACCGCAGCCGGAGGTGGCCATGGCGGTGCGAACGGCGCGACAGACGGTTCCGAGCACGCCAGCCCCGGCGCCTGGGCTGATCCAGCAGGCGTCGCACCAGCTCGTCCGGGCCCGCAACGGACTGGTCGAGGCGGCGATGGCCACCAGCGCGTCCGAGCGGTACGTCGCCGCCCACCTGGCCGCGTTGCGGGCTGCCGCGGCGGTCCTCGCCGTCCGGACCCGCCCGGCCAGCCGGCGTGGGGCGCCGCCGAGCGCGTGGGTGATGCTGGCGACCGTCGCCCCGGAGCTGCACGAGTGGGCGACGTTCTTCGCCGCAAGCGCCAGCCGGCGCGCAGACGCCGAGGCGGGGATCCCCGGTGCGGTCGGCGCGCGAGCCGCTGACGACCTGCTCCGCGATGCCGAGACGTTCCTCGCGCTGGTGGAGACCACCCTCGGCCTGTCCCACCAGCAGTCGCTGCCCCGGGCGCACGCCGCGCTCCGGGCCGGCTGATCCGACGCCACGGCGCGCTGATCCAGCCAGTCGGGCGCCCGGGCCGGCGTCTCCCCGTGGCCGCGCCGTCGCTCGGGCAGACCTCGACGTGGGTACGGTGACAACCCTGTGAGCCGACGACAGCAGCTCGACCGGCCAGGGCCACCGCCGGGTCCACCGGCCGATGACACCGGTTGCGCGGTGCTGCACGTGGACATGGACGCCTTCTACGCCTCCGTCACGCTGCGCGACCACCCTGAGCTGGTGGGCACACCGGTGATCATCGGCGGCAAGGGCCGGGGGGTCGTGCTCTCGGCGACCTACGAGGCGCGGAGGTTCGGGGTCCACTCGGCCATGCCGATGGCCCGGGCGCGACGCCTCTGCCCCGGCGCCACTGTGCTGCCGCCACAGTTCGACGCGTACGCCGAGGTGTCCAGGGGCGTGATGGCGATCTTTCGCGCGGTGACGCCGCTCGTGGAGCCGCTCTCGCTGGACGAGGCGTTCCTCGACGTCGCGGGGGCCCGGCGCCGCCTCGGTTCGCCGTCGGTGATCGCCTCGATGATCCGCGCCGAGGTCGTCGGCGCCCACGGCGTCACGTGCTCGGTCGGCGTCGCGAGCACCAAGTTCGTCGCCAAGGTCGCCTCCACGCGCTGCAAGCCCGACGGTCTGCTGGTAGTCCCGCGGGACGGTGTGCTGGAGTTCCTGCACCCGCTCCCGGTCGGGGCGCTCTGGGGGGTCGGCGAACGCACCGAACGCGAGCTGCACCGGCTGGGACTGCGAACCGTAGGTGACCTCGCGCGCGCGCCGGTCGCGAGCCTGGTAGCGCTGCTCGGGGAGGCGAGCGCCGGGCATCTCGCTGCGCTCGCCCAGGGCCGCGACGGCCGCGCGGTGCAGCCCGGCGTGGTCGAGCGGAGCATCGGCGCCGAGGAGACCTTCGCGGTCGATACCGCGGACCCGGTCCGGCTCAGGCGGGAGCTGCTCCGCCTCGCCGAGCGGGTGGGCCGGCGTGCGCGCAGGGCAGGTCTCGCCGGTCGAACCGTGGCGATCAAGGTCCGGTACAGCGACTTCACGACGATCACGCGGTCCCGCACGCTGCCGGACCGGACCGACGTCACCAAGACGATCTACGAGACCGCGGTGAGCCTGCTCGACGGCGTCACGCCGTTGCGTTCGCCGCTGCGGCTGGTCGGCGTCCGCCTCGAGTCGGTGGCTGCCGCCGGCGAGGTGGCCGAGCAGCTCGTGCTGGACCAGCCGGCCAGCGGATGGCGCGAGGTCGAACGCGTCGCCGACGCCGCTTCCCGGCGCTTCGGCACCGCCGCCCTCCGCCCAGCAACCCTCGTCGAGGCGCTCGCCGACGACGTCGCCGGGCGGGCTCCGCCTCGCGCGCGCTGAGCCGACTCGCAGGTGCTGTGGCCGTCGGGTTTCCCCTACGGCGTACGGCGCCTATCCTGAGCCTGAGTCCTGTGGCGGGCCATGACCTTCGTGGCTCGGCGAACTGGAGGTTCACGGTGCCCCTCTCTGATCACGAGCAGCGACTGCTCGAGCAGATGGAGCAGGCGCTGTACGCCGAGGACCCGCGCTTCGCCTCGGTGCTCCAGGGCGAGGACCTCCGCGTCCGGTACCGGCGCCGGCTCGTGATCGCCGTGCTCGGCTTCGTCGCCGGCGTCGCCCTCCTGATGTCCGGCCTGGTGTTCCAGGTCATCCTGGTGAGCGTCCTCGGGTTCGTGGTCATGCTCGTCTCGGTGCTCGTCGGGGTGAGCGCGTACCGCCGCAGCCCGCACGACGGCGCCGGTCAGCCGTTCGTCGCACCATCCAACGTGCACCCGATCGGCGCCGGTCGCCGCAAGCGTGGCCTCATGGAGCGGGTCGAGGAACGCTGGCAGCGCCGCCGCGACGAGTCCTGAGCCGTCGCTCCCCGGCCCCGGCGGCCTCCCGCTCGACCCGAGAGTGGTCACACCCGTCCGACGCCCGTCCCGAGCGTCGTCGCGGGGCGGCGCCCTACTTGGGGGAGGGGACGGCGCGCCGGCGGCGCAGCTCGTTGCGGAGCTGGCCGCTGAGGCCCTCGAGCCAGTCCAGCGCGTCGGCGATCCTCTCGCTCACCGCGTGCACGAGCCGGCCGGTCGAGGGCGGCAGGTACCGGGCGCGCAGGCGCTGCGGGCGCTCCGCCGCGGCAGTCAGCCCCCTGGCCACCTCGGCGACGTCGGCGCGGACGTCACCGATGGTGCCCGGCTCGCGGGCGTACAGCACGCGTTCGGTGGACCGGGCCAGCCGAGCGAGCGCCTCGGCCGGTGGGATGTCGAGCTTGGCAGCGGTCTGCAGGCGCTGGGCCAGCGTTCGCGGGGTGTCCGAGCGGTCCCACGAGTGGCCGAGGTCGGCGGCGACGTCGAGCAGCTCGGACCAGCCGGCCAGCACCAGCTGGGTGGGGGTGGATGCTCGCGACCACCGGCGCCGGGTCATCGCCATCCGGGCCAGCATCGGCGACGCCAGCAGCAAGATCACTCCGAGGCCGATGAGCGCGGGGACCAGCGGGAACCGGAACCCGCCCCCGACGCCGGTCACTGGTCCGGTGCCGAACACGTCGGTCGCCGTTGGGGTCGGTACTGCGCCAGCGCCGGCCGTCGACGAGGTCGTCGGGATCGGGGTCGTCCCGGCGGCGTCGGGGACCGACCAGCCAGGCGGCGCACCGGTACGGGCGGCCGGCGTCGGCTCGAAGCGGACCCACCCGAGACCGTCGATGTAGAGCTCGGGCCAGGCATGCGCGTCGTCGGAGCTCACGACCCACTCGAGGCCGCTCACGTTCCGGCCAGGTGTGTAGCCGACGTCGACCCGGGCCGGGATGCCGAGATGCCGAGCCATGATCGCCATCGTCGCGGCGAACTGCTCGCAGTACCCGCGCCGGCCGTTGACAAAGGCCACGAGGTCCTGACCGGCGTGACCCTCTTCCACCTCGAGCGTGTACGCGAACTCCGCCGGGTCGCGGAACCAGCTCTGCAACGCGATCGCCTGCTCCATCGGCGTGGTAGCGCCGACGTCGGCGACCACGTCGTCGGCCAGGTCTGTGACCTCGGGTGGCAGCTCGGGCAGCTCCAGGTAACGGTCGAGCTGGCTCGGTGGGGCGGCGTCGGTCGGCGTGGCCGCCTCGTAGTCGATCTCGAGGCTGGTCACCCGGTACCTCGCCCCGACGGTCGTGTTGTCGATGCCGAACACGTTGAGGCTGTCGGCGTCGTACACCCACCGGCCGGGCGCGATCTCGAGATTCGTCGCGGGGTACGGCAGTGGCAGCCACCGAGAGGCGAAGACGTCCTGGATCGTGACGTCCGTCGTCCGCTCCCTGCTCGCCAGCGTGGTCGCGGCCGGTGCGTCGGGGATCGGGCCGATGACGATCTGGCTGTCCGGAAGCTCGCGCTCGGTCCGTCGCCACTCGGTCCCGTCGAACGCGTCCAGCGTCGTCATCCGGAAGTACTCCGGGCCCGGGTCCGAGGTCTGGTAGCCGAACAGCTCGACCGGCTCGTCGCGCTGGAGATCGCGGACCAGGTCGACGAACGGGTCGCCGACCACGATCTGGCGGCCTCCCGGGCCACCCGATCCGATCCCACCGCCGATCAGGCTGACGTCAAGGACCGGGACGACCACCGGGACCGCCACCGCGAGGCAGACTGCGGCCGCGCCGATCCGCCGTCCGACCCGGGCGATCGCACCGGTCTCGACCTCGCCGACGAATGCATGCGTGGTCACCTCGCGGTCGCTGAAGCCCATCGAACGACCCCAGCGAGCGAGCCGTTCACGACCCTCGGCGACGAGCAGCCCCACGAACGAACCAGCCGCGAGGACGAAGAGCAGCCAGGGGACGCCGTCCTCGGTGACGGCGATCGGGACGGTGTAGAGCGCGAGCAGCGGGAGCCCGGCCAGCGGGACCAGACGGAGCCCGACCGCGAGCAGATCCACGGCGACGGCGACGACAGCGATGCCGAGCACCGTGAGCAGGATGACGCCCGGCTCCGCCGGCACCGGCGGGGCGAACCGGTTGATCGTCTCCTGCCCGTCGCCACCGATGATCCGGAGCCCGCGCACTGTCTCCCCGGTCGGCAACCCCCACCACCGGGTCTCCGCGGGCCCGAACCGGTAGAGCAGGAACAGGGCCGCAGCGACCAGCTGCCCGACGACGACGACGATGGACGGCAGCGCGATCGCCCGACCACCGAGGCCGACGAGGCTGACCAGGGTGATCACGATGAACGCGGGAACGAGCCAGCCCTGCTCCTGGAAGAGCGGGCTCAGGGTGAGGGCGGTGAGAAACGTCGTGAGCCCGGCGACCCAGGTGAGGTGGCGCTGCTCGTTCATCGGCGGATCCCGGCGCCGGCTCGTTCGCGCAGCGTGACGTCCCCGTCCAGCCCGACGTAGGAGACGCGCGGCCACAACGCGGCCAGCGAGTCCGTGACGCCAGGGGTCAGGACGCGCCAGCCGGACCGGCGCATGAGCAGGGCGCTGTTGTCGTACGCGACCCGCGGCGAGATTCCCGTCGCCGATCGCGTGGCACCCGGCCGGGCGGCCCAGCTGGCGACGTCGACGAGGATCCCGATCGCGGTCGTGGTGCCCCGCCGGACCCGGGTCAGCGCCGTGAGCTCCTGCGCGTCGAGCGATCCGAGCACGGCAACCAGCAGCCCGTCACCGCCGCCACGCCGCAGGGCAGGTGTGGCCGGGCGAAGGGTCTGCTCGTCCGACGGACCCACGACGGCCAGGGCGTCGAGGATCATGCCCTCGACGTCGCCCACCGTGAGGTGTCCCTCGGCGCCGCCGCCGACCACCGCGCCGGTGTCGGTGACGAGCCGGACCGCGTACCCGCGCCGGAAGAGGTGGACGGCCGCGGACGCCGCCGCTGACACCGCCCACTCGAACGACGACGCCGGACCGTCGCCGAGGTGGGCGACCTTGCGGGTGTCGAGGAGCACGGTCGCGCGGCTCTGCCAGGGCTGCTCCTCCCGGCGGACCATGAGCTCGCCGAGCCGGGCGGTCGAGCGCCAGTGCACGCGCCGCAGGTCGTCGCCGTGACGGTACTCGCGAGTGGCGATGTCGTCGTCACCTGCGGCCGCGATCGACTTGGACCGGCTGTCGCCGCTCCCGGACCACTCACCGCCGAGCGGGACGGCCGGGAGCTGGGAGACGTGGGGGGTCACCACGAAGCGGGCGCGGCTCGTGAACGCCCTCGACAGCTCGCACAGGCCGAACGGGTCGGTCAGCCGGACCGTCAGCGGCCCGATCGTGAAGACGCCGCGGACGTCGGACCGCACCGCGTAGGAGATCTCCCGGACGCCGCGGGGCTCGACCCGGTCGACGACGAAGCGCGGGCGGGAGCCCAGGACGTAGGGGACGTCGTCCTCGAGCAGCAAGAGCCCGGTCGGCAGTCGCGACACGTTCTCCAGGCGGAGCTTGACCCGTGCCGGCTGGCCGGCGGACACCCGCAGGGGCTCGACCCGCCGCTCCGACGCCACGCGGTAGCGAGTGCGGGACACGACCACCGCGGCCACGAGCGGCAGCGCCAGCAGCAGGACCGCGACGCGCATCAGATCGCGCTGGCCGAGGACGACCGCGCACACCGCCGCCGCGACGCCAGCGGCAAGGAGCCCGCGACCCCGCAGGGTCAGGCCGCCGAGAGCGCCGCGGACCCGGTTCATCGCATCCTCACGCGCGCCCGGACCATCCGCGGGTGCCAGCCTCCGGGACGGGAACACGCTGGAGGAGGTCGACCACGACCTGCTCCGGACCGACGCGACCGATCTGCGCCTCAGCCGTCGGCAGGAGCCGGTGGGCGAGCACCGGGACCGCGAGGTCCTGGATGTCGTCGGGCACGACGTAGTCGCGGTCGTCGAGTGCCGCGGACGCGCGAGCGGCACGGATGAGGTGGAGCAGGGCGCGGGGCGAGGCGCCCAGACGCAGGTCCGGGCTGGTCCGGGTCGCGGTCACGATCCCGAGCGCGTAGTGCTTCACCGCCGGCGAGACGTGCACCGTACGTACGGCGTCGATGAGCTTGGACACCGACTGGGCATCGGCCACCGGCTCGACGGCGTCGAGCGGGGAGGCGCCGCCGTGGTGGTCGACCATGTCGAGCTCGGCCGCGCGATCGGGGTACCCCATCGAGACCCGGGCCATGAACCGGTCGCGCTGGGCCTCGGGAAGCGGGTAGGTGCCCTCCATCTCGATCGGGTTCTGGGTAGCGACCACCATGAACGGGGTCTCGAGGTGGTAGGTACGCCCGTCCACCGTGACCTGGCGCTCCTCCATCGCCTCGAGCAGTGCCGACTGGGTCTTCGGCGACGCCCGGTTGATCTCGTCGCCGACGACGATGTTGGCGAACACCGCACCCGGCTTGAACTCGAAGTCGCGGGTGCTCTGGTTGTAGACGCTGACCCCGGTGATGTCGCTGGGCAGCAGGTCCGGGGTGAACTGGATGCGCCGGACGCTGCAGTCGACCGACCGGGCGAGGGCCTTGGCGAGCATCGTCTTGCCGACGCCTGGCACGTCCTCGATGAGGAGATGGCCCTCGGCGAGCAGCACCGTGAGCGCGACGCGGATGACGTCGCTCTTGCCCTCGATGACGGTCTCCATCGCTGTGCTGATGCGGTTCGCTCCACTGGTCAGCTCCGCCAGCGATGGCGGCCGGCCGTCATCGCCGCCATGGCCGGGCGTGGATGCGGCGCCGTACGGGGAAGTGGTCACGTGCCAGCTCTCCTGGGTCGGGTTTCTCGTCCTCACCGGCGCATGCAGTCCTGCGTTCGTCCGGTACGTGATCGTCTGGCGAGTCTGACAGCCCGGGCGAAACGGCTGGGCCGTCATTCTCTAACGATTGGGTCACCGCGCGCGTCCCCGCGTGGCGCCGTCGCTCGAGCAGCCAGTTTCCGATGCGCGCCGACACTGACCGGCGGCCGGATCATGGTGGTTGACGGTGGAGTGAAGTGGAGTACAGTGGCGCGCGGTGGAGCAGACTGGACCTACGGCGGGGGAGGAGTGGGGCGATGTTCCTCGGCACCCACGAGCCCAAGCTGGACGAGAAGGGTCGGATGACGCTCCCGGCGAAGTACCGCGAGGAGCTCGCCGGCGGTCTGGTGATCGCCCCCGGCCAGGAGCACTGCCTCAACGTGTGGCCGCGGCAGCAGTTCGCTGCGCTCGTCGCAGGACTCCGGCAGGCCGGCTCGGTCACCCGCAAGGACCTGCGGGACTACCAGCGGGTGTGGCTCGCCGGTGCCCACGACGACCTGCCGGACAAGCAGGGTCGGGTCACCATTCCGCCGAACCTGCGGAGCTATGCCCGCCTGGACCGCGACCTCGCGGTGATCGGCGCTGGTGACCGGGTGGAGGTCTGGGACGCCACGGCGTGGCGCACGTACCTCGAGGACCAGGAACCCAGCTTCGCCTCCTTGTCCGAGGAGGTGACCGCGCTCCCCGTCCAGCAGCCGTGACACCCCGTACGGCCAGGCCTTCACCCGCCGCCGCTCCTGACACCACTTCCCCGGTGCCAGAGGCGGACCGAAGCGGGTGAGGACCTGACCGGATGACGGCACGGCGACGGCAGCACCGCAGTACCGCAGCACGGGTCACGAGAGGTCAGCTAGGTCACGGGTCGAGCGAGGGGACTTCGTCGAGATGGGTCGTCGTCAGCGCACGCATGCACGGGAACAGATCACCACGGCGGTGACGGTCGCCTCGATCCCTCCGCTCGCCCGGCGGCCGGTGATCTCACCGGCGCTGGCGCTCCGGGAAGAGATGGACGACTCGTGGCGGCTGCTCGTCGGCTCCCTCGGTGCCGCGCTGGTGGTCGCGATGGTGCTGGTCGGGCTCGCCAACGTGCTCGGCTGATCGTGCCCGAGACCCTCGACCCCGCATCGCCGGGCCCGGACGAACGGCACGTCCCCGTCCTGCTCGACCGGGTGCTGGCGCTTCTCGCACCAGTCCTCGACGCGCAGGCCCCAGACGGTCCGGCCAGCGTCGTCGTGGATGCGACGCTGGGTCTCGGCGGTCACGCCGTCGCGATCCTGTCCGCGTTCGACCGGACGCACCTGGTCGGGATCGACCGCGACGCCGATGCGATCGCTGCCAGTGCCGGGCGGCTCGCGCCGTACGAGACCCGCACCACCCTGGTGCACGCCGGGTACGACGATCTGCCGGGCGTGCTCGATCGGCTCGGGCTCGAGCGGGTCGACGGGGTGCTCTTCGACCTGGGCGTGTCGTCCCTGCAGCTCGACGAGGTCGGCCGGGGGTTCAGCTACAGCCGGGACGCGCCGCTGGACATGCGGATGGACCAGTCCGGCGGCCGCACCGCCGCCGACGTGGTGAACAGCTATCCGGCCGACCGCCTGGCCCGTGTGATCGCCACCTACGGCGAGGAACGGTTCGCGCGCCGGATCGCCGAGCGGGTCGTGCGTGAGCGGGTCGCCGCGCCGATCGAGACCACGAACCAGCTCGCCCGGCTCGTGCTCGCCGCCGTGCCCGCGGCAACGAGGTACGGCCCTGGCGGGCATCCGGCGAAGCGCACGTTCCAGGCGCTGCGCATCGAGGTCAACGGCGAGCTCGACTCGCTCGCCCGGGTCCTGCCGGCCGCGATCGCTGCGCTCGCCGTCGGCGGCCGCATCGTGGTGCTCGCGTACCACTCGCTCGAGGACCGGCTCGTCAAGCGAGCGCTCGCTGCCGGCGCGTCGACGACAGTGCCCGACGACCTGCCGTTCGTCCCACCCGGCCACGAGCCCCAGCTGCGCCTCTTGACCCGCGGTGCCGAGCGTCCGTCGGCGGCTGAGGTCGAGCGCAACTCACGGGCCGCGTCGGCCCGGCTGCGGGCAGCCGTCCGGATCCGGGCCGCAGCGTGAGCGCCGGACGCGTTTCCGCCGGTCGGTCGCCAGCTGGGCCGAAGCGCTCGAAGCAGGCACCGTTCGCGGCGGTCGTGGTCGCTCTCTTCGCGCTCGGGCTGGTGGGTCAGCTGGTGCTCAACACCGCTCTGCAGCACGGCTCGTTCGATCTCTACACGCTCACCGCCCAGGCACATGCCCTCGAGCAGCGGCGCCAGAGCCTCGACCAGGAGGTCGCCGGGCAGGAGAACCCCGGCGTGCTCGCTGCGCTGGCCCGCGACCTCGGCATGGTGTCGAGCGAGAACCCGGTGTTCCTCCACCTGGCCGACGGCGGCGTCGCCGGAACGCCGGTTGCCGCCACCGCATCACCACCACCGCCGACTCGACCGCCAGCCCCGGCACCCGCTCCGGCTGCCCCGCCGACGAACCCGGCGCCCGCCCCAGCCCCCGCCCCGGCGCCCGTTCCGGCGCCGACACCCGCCCCGAGCCCGACGCCGTGACCGTCACCGCACCTGGAGCCTGCCGATGAACCGCCCTGACCAGCCGCCGCGGCCGACACCTCGTCGGACGCCGACTGGCACTCCGCGCCGACGGCTACCGCCCGGCGCACCGCAACGTCGCGCGCTGCCGGACCGCCGGGTCGACCCGGACCGGCCCACCCTGCACCGGGCCACCGCCCACGACGGGACCCAACACCGCCCGGTCCGCCCTCGGCCGGCGCGCCGGCCGCCGCCTGGCCGCACCCGTCGCCCTGCCCAGCGCCGACCGCTGCGGCTGGCGAGCCCAGGCACCCGGCTGCGGATCGGGCTGTTCGCGGTCGCGTTCTTGCTGTCGCTGTTCGCCGGCCGCCTGCTCCAGCTCCAGGGCGTGGACGCCTCGGCGTACGCGACCGTCGCTGACAACGAGCGCCGGGTCGACCAGACCGTGTCAGCGACCCGCGGGACCATCACCGACCGCTCCGGGGTCCCGCTCGCGACCACGATCGACAGCGTGAACGTGTTCGCCGACCAGACCAGGGTCGAGAACCCCGCGCTCACCGCACGGATGCTCGCGCCTTTCGTCGACGTGGACGTCGCCACCCTCGAGCGCGGCCTCGTCGGTGACCGGCAGTTCGAGTACCTGGCCAAGGACGTCGACGTCGAGCGCTGGATCGGCATCGCCGATCTCGAGCTCGACGGGATCCACGCAGAGCGCACCCACCGGCGCACCTATCCCGGTGGTGAGCTCGGTGCCAACATCCTCGGTTTCGTCGATGCATCCGGAGTCGGGCAGGCGGGGGTGGAGCAGGTCTTCAACCCGACACTGACCGGCCGGGACGGCAGCTTCTCCGACCTCCGCGACGGCAACGGGCGGCGGATCCCGAGCGGTGCGACCAAGAGCGAGCAGGCGGTGCCAGGCCAGGACCTGCGCCTGACGATCGACCGCGACCTGCAGTGGGTGGCCCAGCAGTCCCTCGCGGCCGCGGTCGAGAAGAGCGGCGCGATGTCCGGTGTCGCGGTGGCCATGACGCCCGACGGCAAGGTCCTGGCGCTCGCCACCGTCCCGACCTTCGACCCGGCCGACCTCTCGACGCCGATCGAGGCGCGGGGCAACGCCGCGGTCGAGGAGATCTACGAGCCCGGAAGCGTGCTCAAGCCGCTCACCGTCGCGGCCCTCATCGAGGAGGGACTCGCCACGCCCGCCTCGACGTACACGGTTGCCGACCGGATCGTCATCGACGGCGAGGACTACGGCGACCACAGCCCACACGCGACCGAGCGGATGACGCTGGCCGGGATCCTCGCCGACTCGAGCAACGTCGGCACGATCATGGCCGCGGACCCACTCCCGCGCGAGACCCATGACGCCTACCTGCGGAGCTTCGGGATCGGGGAGCCCAGCGGGCTCGGCCTGCCCGGCGAGGGCATCGGAGTTCTGCCCGACGACCGGTACGAGGCCACGCGACATACCGCAGCGTTCGGGCAGGGCGTCTCCATGAACGCGGTCACGCTCACCTCGATCTACGCGACGATCGCCAATGATGGCGTCCGCGTCGCGCCAACCGTCGTGGTCGGCACGGTCGGGCCCGACGGCGAGATCACCCCCGCCCCCGCGCCGGCGGAGCGTCGAGTGATCAGCCCGGCGACTGCGCGCCAGGTGTCGGAGATGCTCGAGATGGTGGTCACCGATGGCACCGGCAAGACCGGCGCCATCCCCGGCTACCGGGTGGCCGGCAAGACCGGAACCGCCCAGCGGTTCAACGTCGCCTGCGGCGGCTACTGCGGATACACCGCGTCGTTCTCCGGCTTCGCGCCTGCCGACGACCCGGCCATCGTGGTCTCGGTCAGCCTGCAGGACCCGGTGAACGGGCGCTACGGCGGGGTTCTGGCCGGCCCGGTGTTCAACGAGATCGTCTCGTACGGCCTGCAGGCGCTGGAGGTCCCGCCGACCGGCGCCGCACCGCCGGCGCTGCCGCTGCGCGAGAGCGACGACCCGGTCAACGTCGACTAGCGTTGCCCGACGTGCCCGGACCTGATCGCAAGCCGGGGGCGCCGGCGCCTGGGGCTTCTCCGGACGCCCACCGGCCGGCCGGCGCGCCCGCGGTCGGGCTGGCCGCGCTCGCCGACTCGGCCGGCCTGGTGCTGGCGCCGGGAGCCGGCGACGCGGTGGTCGTGTCGGGCATCACCCTCGACTCGCGGGCGGTCCGGGCAGGTGACCTGTTCGCCGCGGTGCCCGGCGCGCACCTGCACCGCGCCGACTTCGCCGCCGCCGCGGTCGCCGCCGGTGCGGTGGCGATCCTCACCGATGCGCGCGGACGGCAACGCGCGGCCGCCACCGGTGTACCGGTGCTCGTCGCCCCGGACCCGCGGGCCGTGCTCGGCGCGGTCGCGGCCACCGTGTACGGCCACCCCGCCGGCCACCTGCTCACGCTCGGGATCACCGGCACGAACGGCAAGACCACAACCGCGTACCTGCTCGAGGCGGGGCTCCGTGCGGCCAGCTTCGAGACCGGGCTGATCGGCACGATCGAGACCCGCGTCGGCGGGCTCACCATCCCGAGCGAGCGCACAACTCCCGAGGCCACCGACCTGCACGCGCTGCTCGCGACCATGGTCGAGCGCGGGGTGGGCGCGCTCGCGATGGAGGTCTCCAGCCACGCGCTCGCCCTCGGCCGGGTGAACGGCGTCGTGTTCGACGTCGCGATGTTCACGAACCTGGGGTCAGACCACCTCGACTTCCACGCCGGGCCCGAGGAGTACTTCCGGGCCAAGGCACTCCTCTTCACCCCGGCGCACACCCGCGCCGCGGTGGTGAACCTCGACGACCCGTACGGGCGCCGCCTCGCCGCGCTGCCGAACGTGCCGACCACGACGTACGCGGGTTCGGGCGACCCGGCCGCGGACTGGCGGGCCGAGGACGTCGTGACCGGACCGGAGGGAGGCACGTTCACCGCGGTCGGGCAAGGCGGTGTCGGCGTGCCGTGCACCGTCTGGCTGCCGGGTCGGTTCAACGTGGACAACGCGCTGGGTGCGCTCGCCACGCTCGTGAGCGCCGGTGTCCGGGCCGACGTCGCGGCCGACGGCCTGGCCGGGTGCCGGGTGGTGCCAGGACGGGTCGAGCGGGTTGAGGCCGGCCAGCCGTTCCTCGCCCTGGTCGACTACGCGCACACGCCCGAGGCGGTGCAGACGCTCCTCGAGGCGGTCCGGCCGCTCGTCTCCGGGGCGCTCGTCGTGGTCATCGGCTGCGGCGGGGACCGGGACCGGGGCAAGCGCGCGGCGATCGGTGCGGCCGCCGCCCGTGGTTCCGACGTCCTCGTGGTGACCGACGACAACCCCCGGACAGAGGAGCCGGCGGCGATCCGGGCCGCGGTGCTCGAGGGAGCCCGGAGCGTCGACGCCGCGCACCGCGCGGACGTGGTCGAGGTCGGCGGGCGCGCCGCCGCCGTGGCCGCGGCGGTCGCGCTGGCTGGACCGGGTGATGGTGTGGTCGTCGCCGGGAAGGGGCACGAGCAGGGTCAGGAGATCGCCGGCACCGTGCTCCCGTTCGACGACCGGTCGGTCCTCCGCGCTGCCATCGTGGACCGGTCCGGCGGATCCGCGTTGTCGGCCGGAGCGCTCACGTGGTGAGCCTGACCCTCGCCGAGGTCGCCCGCGCCACCGGCGGATCGCTCGCCGACGCCACCGGCCGCGAACGGGTGGACGGCAGCGTCGTCATCGACTCGCGCCGGGTCGAACCGGGCTCGCTCTTCGTCGCCCTGGCCGGCGAGCAGGTCGACGGGCACGACTTCGCTGCCGGCGCGGTCGCAGCGGGTGCGACCGGGGTGCTCGCCGGCCGGCCGGTCGGTTTACCGGCCGTGGTGGTGGGCGCCGAGGCCGTGGTCGGCGCGCTCGGACGGCTCGCCCACGCGGTGCTCGCGGCTGCGCCCGGGGTGACGGTGACCGCGATCACCGGCTCGAGCGGGAAGACGAGCACCAAGGACCTGCTCGCTCAGGTGCTCCAACGGTCCGGTCCGACGCTGGCGCCCGAGGGATCGTTCAACAACGACCTGGGCGTGCCGCTCACGGTGCTGCGGCTGGAGCTGGACGTGCGGCATCTCGTGCTCGAGATGGGCACCCGCGGGCCGGGCCAGATCTCCCGGCTGTGCCGCATCGCGCCGCCGGAGATCGGGGTCGTGCTCAACGTCGGGATGGCGCACGTCGGCGAGCTCGGCTCGCCGGCGGCGACCGCAGCGGCGAAGGGCGAGCTCGTCGCGGCGCTGCCGCCCGAGGGCACCGCCGTCCTCAACTCCGACGACCCGCTGGTGGCCGCGATGGCCGGTGCCACCGCGGCACCCGTGCTGTGGTTCGGCTCCGGACCCGGCGCCGATGTCACCGCGTCGGGAGTCGACCTCGACGACGAGGGTCGGCCGTCGTTCCACCTGCACACGCCCGCCGGGTCGGCTGCCGTCCGGCTCCAGCTCGTCGGCGAGCACCACGTCTGGAACGCCGTCGCCGCGGCCGCCGTCGCCCACCGGGTCGGCCTCGCGTCCGATGTGATCGCAGACGCTCTGTCCGCGGCTGTGCTCCGGAGCCGCTGGCGCATGGAGGTCCACCGGCGTCCCGACGGCGTGACGGTGATCAACGACGCCTACAACGCCAACCCGGAAAGCGTGCGGGCCGCCCTGCGTGCACTTGTCGCGGTCGGGCGTGGCGGGCGGACCTGGGCCGTGCTCGGTGAGATGCTCGAGCTGGGCGACCGGTCCGCCGCCGAGCACGAGGGGATCGGCCGCCTCGCCGCCCGGCTCCGCGTCACCCGCGTGGTGGTCGTGGGGGCCGGAGCGCACCCGATCCACCTCGGGGCGACAGGCGAACCTGGGGGAGTGAACTCGGTGCCGGTGCCGGACCGGGCAGCTGCACTCGCGCTGCTGCGCCACGAGCTGCGCCCCGGCGACACGGTGCTGGTGAAGTCGTCCCGCGACACCGAGCTGCGCCGGCTCGGCGATGCGCTGGTCGCCGACGTGCCGGCCGTGACGCCGTGATCGCGGTACTGGTGGTGACGCCATGATCGCGGTGCTGGTCTCCGGCGCCATCGCGCTCGTGGTCAGCCTGTTCGGTACGCCGCTGGCGATCCGTGCGCTCGTCCGGCGCGGGTACGGCCAGCTCATCCGCGACGACGGTCCGACCTCTCATCACACCAAGCGCGGGACGCCCACGATGGGCGGCGCCGTGATCATCTTGGCCACGCTCGGTGGGTACGCGGTCGCGCACCTCGTGCCGATCCGCCTGCCGACCGTGAGCGGGCTGCTCGTGCTCTTCCTCATGACCGGTCTCGGGCTGGTCGGTCTGGCCGACGACTACATCAAGATCTCCCAGCAGCGCAGCCTCGGCCTGCGGGCGTGGACGAAGGTGGTCGGGCAGGGCCTGGTCGCCGTGCTGTTCGGCATCGGCGCGCTGATGTTCGAGAACGACCGCGGCCTGACCCCGGCGTCGTCCGCCATCTCGTTCATCCGGGACAGCGCGATCGTGCTGCCCGCGGTGCTGTTCGTGCTCTGGGCGTTCTTCATGATCATCGCGACGTCGAACGCGGTCAACCTCACCGACGGACTGGACGGCCTCGCAACCGGGACGTCGGTCATGGTGAGTGCGGCGTACATGGTCGTCGGGGCGTGGCAGCTCGGGCAGTCGTGCGAGTTCATGAGCCCGGCGACCCCCAAGTGCTACGAGGTCCGCGACTCCCGGGACCTCGCTGTGGTGGCCGCGGCGTTGCTCGGCGCGTGCTTCGGGTTCCTCTGGTGGAACGCCGCTCCCGCCAAGATCTTCATGGGTGACACCGGCTCGCTCGCCCTCGGCGGAGCGATCGCGGGCCTCGCCATCACGACCCGTACCGAGCTCCTCCTCGTCCTCCTCGGCGGGCTCTTCGCGATTATCACCATGTCGGTGATCGTCCAGGTCGGCTGGTTCAAGGCCACCGGTAAACGAGTGTTCCGCATGGCTCCCCTGCAGCACCACTTCGAGCTCAAGGGCTGGGGCGAGGTCACCATCGTGATCCGGTTCTGGATCATCGCGGGTCTGTGCGTCGCGCTCGGGCTCGGTGTCTTCTACGCCGACTGGGTCGCGCGGTGAGCGACCCGGTCCGGTCGAGCGGGCCGGGGGCACGCGCGGGAGGCGGGACGGCACGGGACCCGAGCTGGGCCGACCAGCACGTCGCCGTCGTCGGCACCGGGGTCGCGGGGTCCGCGGTGGCTCGCGTCCTGGTCGCCCTCGGTGCGAGCGTCGTCGCGTACGACGAGCGCACCGACCAGTCGGCCCGGGCGCGGGCCGACCTGCTGCGCACGGACGGGGTCGAGGTCCGGCTCGGCGCGACCGCTCCTGCCGCAGGAACCACCCTCGTGATCACCTCGCCGGGTGTGCCGCCGACCGCGCGGATGCTCGTCGCGTCGCGCGAGCAGGGGCTGAGGGTCTGGGGCGAGGCCGAGCTCGCCTGGCGGCTGCGCGGGCCCGGGGCCGCGCCGTGGCTCGTCGTCACCGGTACGAACGGCAAGACCACGACCGTCGGCATGCTCGCGGCGATCCTGGCCGCGGACGGACGTCGAGTGGTCGCCGCCGGCAACATCGGGAGGCCGCTCGTCGACGTCGTGCGCGCCGACGAGCCGTACGACGTCGTCGCGGTCGAGCTGTCCAGCTTCCAGCTCCACGCCAGCGAGTCGATCGCGCCGCTGGCGGCTGTGATCCTCAACCTCGCACCGGACCACCTCGACTGGCACGGCACCTACCCGGCCTACGTGGCGGCGAAGGCACGCGCGTACGGCCGCTGCGCGACGGTGGTATACCCGCTGGCGGACACCGCGGTCGGCGAGCTCGCCCTCGCGGCAGCGGCGCGGGACGGTAGCCGCCTCGTCGGGCTTTCGCGCGGGGTCCCGCGACCCGGTTCGCTCGGCGTGGTCGAGGGGATCCTGGTCGATCGGGCCTTCGGGGCGGACCCGATCAACGCAGCGGAGGAGCTGGCCACCACCGACGACCTGTTCGCGCCCGCTCCGCACGTGGTCGACGACGCGCTTGCCGCGGCCGCCCTAGCCCGCGCCGCCGGGGCAGCACCGGCCGCGGTCCGGGCCGGGCTCGCCGGCTTCCGACCCGACCCGCACCGCATCGCCCAGGTCGCTGTCGTCGACGGCGTCACCTACGTCGACGACTCCAAGGCGACGAACCCCCACGCTGCGCTCGCGTCGCTCTCGGCGTACCCGCACGTCGTGTGGGTGGCCGGCGGTCTGGCCAAGGACGCCGACTTCGACGACTTGGTCGCGGCGGTAGGCCATCGCCTGCGCGCGGCCGTGCTGATCGGCCGGGACCGAGGGATGATCCGCGACGCGCTGGCACGACACGCGCCCGAGGTCCCGGTTCACGAGGTCGCCAGCACGGAAGATGACGTGATGGAGGACGTCGTGGGGGCGGCCGCCCGCCTGGCGGTGCCCGGTGACACCGTGCTGCTCGCGCCGGGCTGCGCCTCGTGGGACATGTTCGCGAACTACGGCGCGCGCGGTGACGCGTTCGCCGGTGCCGTTCTGCGCCGAGCCGCTACGCCCGACGGCCGGTCGTGACCGTGACGTCGGGCACCCGCCAGGAGCCCGCGCAGCGACGATCAGAGCGCAGCGGAGCTCCGCTCCCGAGGTCGACCGAAGCGTCGTCCGGCTGGACCGGTCGGCTCGGACATGCGCTGGACCGCCCGCTCGCGTCGTACCACCTGGTGCGGGGCGTCGTCGCGCTCCTGCTCGTGCTCGGCCTGGTCATGGTCCTCTCCGCGTCGAGCGTGGTGGCCCAGGAGGAGACCGCGAGCTCGTACTCGCTGTTCGTCACCCAGGCGATCCTCATGGCGGTCGGGCTGCCCGTGCTCTGGATCGCCTCGCGGACGTCGGTTCCGATGTGGCGGCGCCTGGCCTATCCCGCGGTCCTCGGGTCCGTCGTTCTCCTCGTGCTGGTGCAGATCCCGGGCATCGGCGTCGAGGTGAACGGCAACCGCAACTGGCTCGAGTTCGGCGGACCGTTCCGGCTGCAGCCGTCGGAGGCGGCGAAGTTCGCGCTGATCCTCTTCGGTGCCGACGTGCTCACGCGGAAGCGGAAGCTGCTCGGTCAGTGGCGGCACCTCCTGGTCCCGCTGCTGCCGATCGGCGGTGCGCTGATCGGGCTCATCCTGGTCGGCCGGGATCTCGGCACGGCGATGATCTTGATCGCGATCCTGCTGGCGCTGCTCTGGGTCGTCGGGGCGCCACTGCGGCTCTTCGCGGCCGCGACCGTCGCCGTCGGCCTGCTGTTCGTGTCGTTCGTCGCGACGTCGCCGACGCGGCTGGCGCGGGTCACGACGTTCATGGACCCGTTCGCGTCGTTGCAGGGCTCGGGCTTCCAGGGCGGTCACAGCCAGCTGGCGCTGGCCACCGGCGGCTGGTGGGGCCTCGGGCTCGGGGCCAGCCGGCAGAAGTGGGGCACGCTGCCCGAGGCGCACACCGACTTCATCTTCGCGATCATCGGCGAGGAGCTCGGGCTGGTCGGCACGCTCGCGGTGCTCACCCTGTTCGGTCTCTTGACCTACGCCGGTCTGCGGGTCGCGTCGCGCGCCACGGACTCGTTCACGCGGCTCGCTGCGTCCGGCGTCACCGCCTGGATCGCGGTCCAGGCACTGGTGAACGTCGGTGCGGTGATCGGACTGCTGCCGATCACGGGCATCCCGCTCCCGCTGGTCTCCTACGGTGGCTCGGCGCTGCTCTCCACGATGCTGGCGGTCGGCATGCTGGCGTCGTTCGCCCGCCGGGAGCCCGGCGCGGCCGACGCGCTCGCGGCCAGGCGCAGAACCAGCCTGCTCGGGGTGTTCCTGCCGACCCGAGCGCGCTGAGGTCTCGACCATGAGCACGGACAACGGCACCGGCCTGGGCGGGCGGGGACCGTTGTCGGTCGTGCTCGCCGGCGGGGGAACCGGCGGGCACATCGAGCCCGCCCTCGCGCTGGCCGACGCGCTTGTCCGAGCGGACCCGAGCGCGGTGGTCACCGCGCTCGGGACCGAGCGCGGCCTGGAAACGCGAGTGGTCCCGGCGCGCGGGTACCGCCTCGAGCTCATCCCAGCCGTGCCGCTCCCGCGGGGTCTGCGCCTCGAGCTGGCGTCGCTGCCGCTCCGGATCGCACGATCGGTGCGGGCGGCCGGCGGCGTCCTCGACCGGGTGCACGCCGACGTGCTCGTGGGCTTCGGCGGCTACGTCTCGCTCCCGGCCTACCTTGCCGCTCGGCGGCACCGCGTCCCGATCGTCGTGCACGAGTCGAACGCCGTCCCGGGCCTGGCCAACCGCGTCGGCGCCCGGCTGACCCGCTCCGTCGCGGTCGGACTGCCCGGGACGCCGCTCCCGCACGCGCAGCACGTCGGGATCCCGCTGCGCGACTCGATCTCCGGGCTCGACCGGGTCGCGGCGGGACCGGGAGCCCGGGAGCACTTCGGGCTGCTGCCAGGTGCACCGACGCTGCTCGTCTCCGGCGGCTCGCAGGGCGCGCGGCGGCTCAACCTCGCGATCGGGGGAGCGGTCGAGCGGCTCACCGGCGCCGGCGTCCAGGTGCTGCACGTCACGGGGCCCGAGAACGTCGACGACGTGTCCGGCGTGACCGCAGCGACCGGCAACGCCCTGTACGTCCGGGTGCCGTTCGTCGACCGGATGGACCTCGCCTACGCTGCCGCGGACATGATGCTGTGCCGCAGCGGGGCGATGACGTGCGCCGAGCTCGCGGCGGTCGGCCTGCCGGCGGCGTACGTACCGCTTCCCCACGGCAACGGCGAGCAGCGCCGCAACGCCGAGCCGGTGGTGCGGGCCGGGGGCGGTGTCCTGGTCGACGATGCCGAGCTCAGCGCGGACTGGGTGGCCGGGCCCCTGCTCGCGCTCCTGGAAGACCCGCGACGCTTGGCGGCGATGGCGATCGCCGCGGCCTCGCTCGGGCGGCGCGACGCCGACCAGCGCCTGCTCGCGATGGTGCTGGCGGCAGCCGGGAGCCGGGGCAGGTCGAGGTGATCGCGTCCTACGGCGAGGTGCGCCCGGCGGTCGAGCTCGGGCGCGTGCACTTCGTCGGCATCGGTGGCGCAGGCATGAGCGGTATCGCGCGGATCATGCTGGCCCGAGGGATCGCGGTGTCCGGCAGCGACGCCAAGGACTCCCCGGCGCTCACCTCACTGCACGCGCTCGGCGCCCGGGTCGCAGTCGGCCACGATCCGGCGCACGTCGCCGAGGTCGACACGGTCGTGGTGTCCTCGGCGATCCGGCCGATGAACGCCGAGGTGCAGGAGGCGCACCGGCTCGGCCTCTCGGTGCTGCCGCGGGCCGCGGCACTGGCGAGCGTGATGGTGGGGCGGCACCGGGTCGCCGTCACCGGCACCCACGGGAAGACGACGACCACATCGATGCTGACGGTGGCGCTGCAGCACTGCGGAGCCGACCCTTCGTTCGCGATCGGCGGCAGTCTCAACGAGACCGGGGCGAACGCGCACGACGGGAGCGGGGCAGTGTTCGTCGCGGAGGCGGACGAGAGTGACGGAACGTTCCTGCTGCTCGATCCCGAGGTGGCGATCGTGACGAACGTCGAGGCCGACCACCTCGACCACTACCACTCGCTGGCCGCGGTCGAGCAGGCCTTCGCCGACTTCGTCGACCGGCTGCAGCCAGGTGGTTTCCTGGTCGCGTGCCTGGACGACCCAGGCTCCCACCGCCTGGCGGTGGCGGCCGCGGCGCGCGGCGTGGACGTCCGCTCGTACGGGACGGCGCCGGACGCGACGGTCCGGGTGGTCGACCTGGGCAGCCACGGCGGCCGGGCCAGCTTCGAGGTGGTCGAGCGTGGTCGGCGGCGCGGCCGTGTGCTGCTGAGGCTGCCGGGTCGGCACAACGCGCTCAACGCCGCAGCCGCCTACACCGCGGGATCAGGTCTCGGCTTCGGCTCCCGCGACCTGTTGGACGGGCTGGCCGGGTTCGCCGGCACCCGGCGGCGGTTCGAGCTCAAGGGCACCGTGCGCGGGGTGCGGGTGTACGACGACTACGCGCACCACCCGACCGAGCTGCGCGCGGTGCTCGAGGCTGCTCGCGGGATCGCCGCGCCGGGCCGGGTCGTCGCGTGCTTCCAGCCGCACCTCTACAGCCGTACGAGCGCGTTCGCCGAGGAGTTCGGCGCCGCGCTCGGGCTGGCCGACGAGGTCGTGGTGATGGACGTCTTCGCCGCTCGGGAGGACCCGGTTCCCGGCGTGACCGGTGGCCTGGTCGCAGCAGCCGTGCCGTTGCCGCCGGCGCAGGTCCTCTACGAGCCGTCGTGGTCGGCGGTGCCAGGCGAGCTGGCCAGGCGGGCCAGGCCGGGAGACGTGGTGATCACGTTCGGGGCCGGCGACGTGACGCTGATCGGTCCCGAGGTGCTCGAGCTCCTCGCGGGTGAGCGCGTCGAGAACCGGCAGGTGCGGTCGTGAGGCGCGGACACCAGCAGGAAGGCGGGCTCGCGTGAGCCTGCAGGTGCTGCAGCGCAGAGCGGCCGGGGCCCGGTCGTCCAGGCGCAGGTTGCTGCTCGTGGCCGGGTCAGCGGTCGTCCTGGTCGTGACCGCGGTCTGGGCGCTGTTCTTCTCCTCGTGGTTCACCGTGACCGCCGTACGGGTCGAGGGGGTCACGGTGCTGTCTGCGGGCGACGTGCTGCGTGTCGCGGCGGTCCGGGACGGGATCCCGCTGATCCGGTTCGACGGCGACGGTGCGGAGGAGCGGGTCGGTTCGTTGCCGCCGGTCGAGGAGGTCTCGGTCTCCCGGCGCTGGCCGCACACCGTGGTGATCACCGTGGTCGAGCGGCTACCGGCCCTGGCTGTGCCATCGGCTGCGGGATTCTCGATCTATGACGGCGCGGGTGTTGCCTACACCGAGGTCGTGGCCGCACCGGCTGGTGTCCCGCAGCTGAACTCCGGCGGGTCGGACCCGGTCGAGAGCGCTCTGGTCGAGGACGTGCTGAGCGTGCTCGACGCGCTGCCCGGGCCGTTGCTCGACCGGCTGGTGACCGTGCGAGCCGAGACCGCAGATTCGATCGAGCTCGATCTCGCCGACGGCGTGGTCGTGGTGTGGGGGAGCGCGGACCAGACCCCGCGCAAGGTCGAGGTGCTCACGGCGCTCATGCAGCACCCCGGGCGGGTGTACATCGTCAGCGCGCCCGAGGTGCCCGCGATCCGCGAATGACCAGCCGGCGACAACCAGCCGGCCGCCGACCCCGCCCCGCCAGCCGCCAACGCGGAAACTGCAGAATCGCGGCGCTCACCGGCGTGTCGGGTTGAGTCACACCGATGTGATTCCTAGCGTTCCTCCTACGTCGAGGTTGACATAACTATAACCCTCTAGTTGAGGATGACGGTCTTGCCGAGACGAGCAGCAGACGGGCCACCGGCGATGGCGGCCCGCGGACTCGACCCGAGAGGCGCTTGACGTGGCAGCTCCGCAGAACTATCTGGCGGTCATCAAGGTCGTCGGTATCGGCGGCGGCGGGGTGAACGCCGTGAACCGCATGATCGACGTCGGGCTCAAGGGCGTCGAGTTCATCGCCATCAACACCGATGCCCAGGCGTTGCTGATGAGCGACGCCGACGTCAAGCTCGACGTCGGGCGCGAGCTCACCCGGGGGCTCGGCGCGGGTGCGAACCCCGAGGTCGGCCGCAAGGCCGCCGAGGACCACGCGGAGGAGATCGAGGAGGTGCTGAAGGGCGCCGACATGGTCTTCGTCACCGCTGGCGAGGGTGGCGGCACCGGCACCGGCGGGGCTCCGGTGGTGGCGCGGATCGCGCGCGGGCTCGGCGCACTGACGATCGGCGTGGTCACCCGGCCGTTCGGCTTCGAGGGCAAGAAGCGCGGTGGGCAGGCCGAGACCGGCATCGGCGAGCTGCGCGAGGAGGTCGACACCCTCATCGTGATCCCGAACGACCGGCTGCTCTCGATCTCCGACCGCAACGTGAGCGTCCTCGACGCGTTCAAGTCCGCGGACCAGGTGCTGCTCTCCGGCGTGCAGGGCATCACCGATCTGATCACCACGCCAGGGCTGATCAACCTGGACTTCGCAGACGTGAAGTCCGTGATGTCCAACGCCGGCTCGGCGCTCATGGGCATCGGCTCGGCGCGTGGTGACGAGCGGGCCATCGTGGCTGCCGAGCTGGCGATCTCCAGCCCGCTGCTCGAGGCGTCCATCGACGGTGCGCACGGGGTGCTGCTCTCGATCCAGGGCGGTTCGGATCTCGGGCTGTTCGAGATCCACGAGGCGGCACAGCTCGTGGCCGACGCGGCACACCCCGAGGCCAACATCATCTTCGGCGCGGTGATCGACGACGCGCTGGGCGACGAGGTGCGGGTCACCGTGATCGCGGCGGGCTTCGACGGCGGCATGCCCAAGCGCCGGGAGACCCCGGCCCGCAAGCCGGCCGAACGGGAGGCCGGCCGTCCCGAGACGGGCCCTGGTGACTCCCGGACGCGGTACCAGCCGGCCGCGCTGGGCGAGCTGGTCGGCGCCGCGACCCGGCCGAAGTCGGCAACCGCGACCAACGGAACCGCCGGCGGCAACGGCAACGGTCACGCGTCTCGGACGAGCGCCCCGGCCACGACGGCTACCCGGGAGCCACGGAAGATCTTCTTCGACGACACCACGGACGACGACCTCGACATCCCTGACTTCCTCAAGTAGCTCCCGATGACCACGTCTCGGTGGCTCGTGGCGCCGACCCGCGGCGTACGCGCCGCGTAACGCCACCACGCGCCACGGGACCTTCCGGATCGACGCGGTGGCAGGCTGATGGCGTGACCGTGCTCGCGGCCGAGGTCGACATCGGTGGCGGAACGCGGTTCGCCGTGACCGGTCGCTCTGGTGGCGTCAGCGCAGCGCCCTACGCCTCGCTCAACCTCGGCGGCAAGGTCGGCGACGACCCCGGCGCGGTCGCACACAACCGAAGGTCGCTGGCCGAGGCGTGCGGGGTGGCCCCCGAGCGGGTCGTCGTGATGGCCCAGGTGCACTCAGCAGACGTGGCCGTCGTCAGGGAACCGCCACCGGCACCCCTGCGGATCGACGCGATGGTCACCGATGTCACCGACCTGGTTCTGGTCGCGATGGGAGCGGACTGCGCGCCGGTCATGGTGGCCGACCCGGACCGCGGCCTGATCGGGGTCGCGCACTGCGGTCGGCCCGGCCTCGGCAACGGCGTCATCGACGCTCTCGTCGCGGCGCTGCACGGCCTCGGCGCGCGGTCGCTGGTCGGTCGGGTCGGCCCGGCCATCTGCGGTCGGTGCTACGAGGTTCCGGCCGCGCTGCACGACATGATCGCCGACCGGGTCCCGGCCGCCTCGGCGACGACGCGGTGGGGCACGCCGGGCCTGGACATCGGCGGCGGCGCGCTGGCAGAGCTCCGTCGGCTCGGCGTGGACGCCGAGCGGCTCGGTGGATGCACGTACGAGGACCGGGGGATGTACTCCTACCGCCGGGACGGCCTGACCGGTCGCCTCGCCGGGGTCGTCTGGCGCTCCTCCACCTCGCCCAGCTGATCCATCCCGGCCTGCACGACCCGCGTCTCGTCGCACCAGGCAGGATCAGGCTCCCTTACACCTGGAGGATTCAGGCCCGTGCAGACGTCTGGCTCGGCGGACCGGCGCGAGCAGCTGGCCGGCAACCTCCAACGCGTGCACGACCGGATCTCGACGGCGTGCGCGGACGTCGGGCGCGACCCCGGTGAGATCACGCTCGTCGTGGTGACGAAGACGTTCCCTGCGTCCGACGTCGCACTCCTCGCCGACCTCGGCGTCACCGACGTCGGCGAGAACCGGGATCAGGAGGCGGCGGCCAAAGCGCTGACGTGCGCCGACCTGCGCCTGCGGTGGCACTTCGTCGGTCAGCTGCAGACGAACAAGGCCCGATCCGTCGTCGTCTACGCCGATCTCGTGCACTCCGTCGACCGGGAACGGCTGGTGTCTGCCCTCGACCAGGCGACGGCCAGATCCGGCCGTACGACGCGGCTCGGCGTGCTCGTCCAGGTCAACCTCGACGGGGTACCGGGCCGCGGTGGGGCGGAGCCGGGCGAGGTCGGAGCTCTCGCGGACCAGATCGCAGCGTCTGACCAGCTCGATCTGCGCGGCGTGATGGCGGTGGCACCGCTCGGCTCCGAGCCCGCCCGCGCATTCGCCGAGCTGGCCCGGACCGCCGACCGGGTGCGACACGACCACCCCGGCGCGATCGCGATCTCGGCTGGGATGAGTGCCGACCTCGAGGCTGCGGTCGCAGCCGGTGCGACACACCTGCGTGTCGGGTCCGGGGTCCTCGGTCGGCGGCCGTCCAGCGGGTAACGTCCGATCCCGGGAGCGATGCGACAGCGGACCCCCGTGATCACGCCGAGACGACAGCACGAACTCACCGGAAGGCATGGGTGCGATGGCCGGCACGATGCGCAAGATGGCCGTGTATCTCGGGCTCGTCGAGGACCAGGACCGCTACGGCGAGTACGGGGAGTACACCGAGTACGGCGACGGCGAGTACGACGACGGCGGGACCGCCGACCGTCGCACCGAGCGCGGCGCCGGATCGCCTCGGGAGTCCTCCGTCGTCCCGTCCGGCGCGCGCCGACCGGTCGAGCGGGTCTCCGCCGTGCGTGAGCTCGACCGGATCACGACGCTGCACCCGCGGACCTACAACGAGGCCCGGACGATCGGCGAGCACTTCCGCGAGGGCACCCCGGTGATCATGAACCTCACCGAGATGGACGACAACGACGCGAAGCGCCTGGTCGACTTCGCCGCCGGACTCATCTTCGGGCTGCGCGGTTCCATCGAGCGGGTGACCCAGAAGGTGTTCCTGCTGTCCCCGCAGAACGTCACCGTCACCGCCGAGGACAAGGCGCGGATCGCCGAGGGCGGGTTCTTCAACCAGAGTTAACCGACGGGACCGGGTTCGGCGGCGGACCCTGCCGCCGAGCCCGTCGTACAGGTCAGCGATGTGACAAGAACGCGACCTTCTGCACCTCCACCGCAGCGTTTCGAATCGATGCTCGAGGCCAGCGTCGATTTCCTCGAGGACAGCGGGTTTGAGCCGGGTGCGGTAGAGCGTCGGCGAGCTCGATGGCTTCCCGCCACCGAGCGCGTCGCCGGGCAGACGAGCGGGATCGGTCCCGGGTGCGCGCGCGGTGCGGGTGTCGTCTCGTCCCGGTCGGATGTGTCCACTCGATCATGATGGTTCACCTGCGGTCCCGCCTACGATGCGAGGCGTGGAAACAGCGCTGCGGCTCGTGCATACAGCCAAGCTCCTCGCCCACGAGCCGAGCGTGCCCAAGTGGCTTCGAGGGCTGTTCGTCTTCGGGCTTCTGCCGATCCCGCTGTTCTTCGACGAGCTGGCGCTGATCGTCGCCACCGCGCTTCTGTACGTCTCTCACCGCCAAGTCGTCATCGAGGCCTGGAGTCGAGCCGGCCTCGACCGCTTCGGTCCGTGAGCACCCGGACGTCTGGACGGGTCAGAGATCCGGACCAGGCCGACCCAGACCCACGGTCACGGAGTTGCGGCGCGCCCGGCGGCATGTGCATGACAGGCTGGCGCCATGATCGTCGGGGACATCCTGTCAGCAGCGCTCTGGATCTACTTCCTGTTGCTCATCTTCCGGTTGATCATGGACTTCGTCTTCCAGTTCGCTCGGTCCTACGAGCCGCGCGGTCCGATGCTGGTCGCGCTCGAGGTGACGTACACGCTGACCGATCCGCCGCTGAAGCTCATCCGTCGGTTCATCCCGCC
>Ga0136630_1000050_pt1 | contig 31243 bp, 28 predicted proteins | sample AntDrymUQ5682106_2_FD_105496 | JGI IMG/M metagenome (GOLD analysis project Ga0136630, IMG submission 105496) | Polar desert sand microbial communities from Dry Valleys, Antarctica - metaG UQ568 (21.06) | ecosystem: Environmental > Terrestrial > Soil > Desert | place: Antarctica: Dry Valley...
CTGGGCGGCCTCCGCGGGTGTAGTTCAATGGCAGAACATCAGCTTCCCAAGCTGACAGTGCGGGTTCGATTCCCGTCACCCGCTCCACGCTCAACGGGGAATCCGGCCAGGTCAGGCCCCTGTTCGGCATTTTCGGGCAACTGGACTCAATATCCCTCAATAGCCCTCATTGTGCCCTTCACTAGGGCACGGATAGGGCACGGCTGAGCACGGGTCTTCCGTCGGTCGTGCAGATTCACAATCGTGCTGGTCTCGTCATCAGTTAGTCGACTCACAGTCCGGTCGGCAGCTATGACTTTCCAATGCGGCCATCCGCGTCGATGCGGTCGCCCAGCGGTACGGGATCGGCGTACGGCGGCTGTCAAGGTGTCTCATCGTCCAGGTGAGCAAGGGTCGGCCTCCGGCAGTTATCTCAGCCCGCTCTCCGATGATCTCGCCGCCACGGACGACGCCGAGATGTGATCGAGGCGGGTTGTGCCCGACCATCTAACCCCGGAAGGCCGCTCGCGGGTCATGGCTGCCATCCGTTCAAAGGACACCAAGCCCGAGAGGGTCCTACACCGAATGCTTGGTCCGGCTCGCAAAATCTAATGCGGGTTGTCAGGAATGATCAGTTTCTGGCCGGCGGTAATGAGGTTCGGGTCGGCGATCTTGTTGTGCGAGGCCAACAGCTGCCACGAGGTTTGGTGAGCCAGCGCAATGCCCCCCAGGGTATCGCCGGACTTGACGACGTAGGTGCGGTCCTGACCCTGGCTCGGCATTGGCGATGGGTTGCCAGGCTCGGCCTCACCGGGGTCGACCGGCTGATGACCGCTCAGTTCGACCTTCTGGCCCACGCTGATCAGGTCCGGGTTGTCGATGTTGTTCCACCGGACCAGGTCGTCCAACTGCAGCCCGTACTTCTCGGCGATCCCGCCGAGGGTGTCACCGGCCTCGACGATGTGCGATCCACTCATCTGCATCCCTTCGCTTTCCCACCGTTCGGGGGAAGGTCGCGGGTGATCCGGGAGGGTCCCGGGTCAGCCGTCCATCCGCCTACCACGACCCGTATTGGTCCTTGCGCTGAGCGATCTTGTATCGGGCAGCCTGAGATTTCAAGTGTCAATCACGAGTCCTTCACCCTGGAACCAGGTGAAGCCACGTCCGGCCTGACAGTCGGGCTGAGGGGGTGGTCAGTCGGCGACGCGAGCCATAGCATCGCGACCACAATCCTGAGGAGGATCCGGGGCAGGGAAGTTCGAGCTCTACAAGGACAAGTCGGGGCAGTTCAGGTTCCGGCTCAAGGCCGGTAACGGCGAGATCATCGCAACTTCGGAGAGCTACAAGACCAAGGCCTCAGCCACGAACGGCATCGAGTCCGTCAAGACGAATGCTCCCAATGCGGTGGTCGACGACCAGAACCTGAGCTGGCCCAACGGGGCCGGCGGCGAGCGCATTGGCCGATCGGCCGGATGGCGAGGCGGAGGCCCACCACACCGACGGCACGGAGACAACTCCCGTTCTGACTCGATCGCTGACCGCGCGCCGAGGGTCAATGATCCTCGGTCACTGAAGACCTTCACCTGCTGCTGACCGTCGAGGATGCCGCGGTCGACGTGGACGTACCCGGAGTTGAGGAAGTGGTGGGCGCCCTTGGCAGTGAGTAGCACCAGTGGGTAGCGGTCGGCCGCGGACTACGGGAGATCGAAACTACGGGAGATCGACCGTCACCCGCGCCCCGCCGTAGCCGTTCTCGATGTCGCGTCCCTCCACCATCACCGATTCGACGCCGTCCGGTATCTCGACCCCGGTCTGGGTCCGGGTGAACGGTTGTTCGGTCGCGTGATCGTGGCCCAGTGTCATCTCGGCGTAGACCTCGTCATCGGGGCCCAGGATTCGCCAGCCATCCGCGTAGCGCTCCGGGGTGTCGTACAGGGAACTCATCGTCACCGCGAAGGTGTACGTGCCGTCACTGTCGACGCTCGCATCGACCGATACGACATCAGGGAACTCGTTGTCGGTGGAAGTGGCGTCGCCGTCCACCGATGAGTCCTGTCCTGAGGCGGACGCGGCACCGTTGGCGCTCGACTCGTCGGAAGAGGAGCAGCCGCCGAGCAATAGCACTCCACCGGTGGTCACGATGGCCAGTCGTCTCAAGTGCGCGGGCACAGGTGATCCTCTCGTAGGGTCAGGCGGCAAAGTCAGCGAGTTACCTCGGGCTGACTCGGTGCGGCCCTTGGGTTTGTCCCAATCCTCTTGGCGTCCCAGTCGGGAATCAGTGGGAGTGCGGGTTGCCGATTGTCTCGGCGATGTCGACTACGCGGACCTCATCATGGGGATCGACTGGGTCACCGCCAATGCGGTGAAGCCTGCCGTAGCCAACATAAGCCTGGGCGGCTCACCCAGCACCACAGTAGATCAGGCGCTTCGCGATTCTATCGCTTCCGGTATCACGTATGGCGTCGCTGCCGGCCAAAACGGCGATACGCATGTGGCAGAGGACGCTTGCGGTTGGTCGCCGGCTCGGGTCTCCGAAGCTATTACCGTGGGCTCGACCCGGAAAAACGACGCTAAGGCGTATGACTCAAACTTCGGCACCTGCCTGGATATATTCGCCGCCCCCGGCGTCGGGATCAAGTCGGCCTGGTCGACCAGTGACATCGCGACAAGGGTAGGCAGCGGGACGTCAATGGCCACTCCACATGTCGTGGGGTGCTGCTGCCCTATATCTGGGGGCGAACCCCGCGGCCACCCCACAGCAGGTACGCGACGCCTTGGTCACTGCCTTGACACCTAACAAGGTGACTAGCCGGGGGCCCGGCTCACCGAACCGGGCTTCTCTACACAACCGACGCTGTACCGACGCCCGATTCTGTTTCCGCTGCCTGGGGCCACAATGATCGTGGCCAACACGGCAACGGAGGGACGGCCAACAGCAGCCCGGTCCGGGTGTCCAATCTGACCGGAGTGACCGCCATCGCCGGCGGCACCTATGCCAGCGCGTACCCGGTCGGCGTGTCGCGGCACCAGGTAGGCAAAGGTGGATCCGGTGGCAGGGCACACGCGTCCGGTGTGGTCGCGTTCGCCAAGTCGAGTTCCCCACTCGCGGGGAAGTCCCAGCCGGGTCTACGCGGTTCCATCCTCCCCACGAATCCCCTCACTGTCGGGCACCGGTCCGGGCACACTGATCCGGTGGCGAGCGAGACCTTCGCACCGATTCAGACGGCACGGTTGCGCCTGCGCCCGTTCCGCGACTCCGATGCCGCTGCCTTCGCCGCGTACCGGTCCGATCCGGAGGTCGCCCGCTACCAGGGCTGGGATGCGCCGTACCCGCTCGCAAGAGCAGAGGCGTTCGTACGGGAGATGGTGACCGCGCCGACCGACGTACCCGGCGAATGGCTGCAGATCGCGGTGAGCCTGACCGGCGACGACACGCTGATCGGCGACTGCGCGTTCGTGTCGCAACTCGACGATCCACGCATCGCTGAGATCGGCTTCACCATCGCTCCGGCTCACCAAAGTCGGGGGTACGCGCAGGAGGCCGTTCGCGGACTCTTGGGCGTTCTCTTCGGCGCGTACGCCAAACACCGAGTCTTCGCTTCATGCGACGCCCGCAACGTGGCGTCCAGCCGGCTGCTGGCTGCGGTCGGCATGCGGCAGGAGGGGCACCTGGTTGAGAGCACGTGGTCCGAGGACGAGTGGACCGACGATCTGCTCTTCGCCGTGCTGCGCCGGGAATGGACCAACGACAACGGCTAGAGCGACGCGGTCAACTCCAGGTGGATCCCGTCGGGGTCCCGCCAGGTTCCGGCCCGTTTGACGCTCATCTCGCGGAAGGTATTCGAGGTCACAAGCACCCCGCGGGTCTCGATCAATCTCACCGCGATACGCGGGGCCTTATCGGACAGGACACTGATCGCAAGGCCCGTGACGATGGTAATCGGCAGCCAGATCCACCAGCGGCCCTCTCCTCTATCTCCAGACTCGGTTGCCCCGAAACCATTGCACCGGCAGACGGCTCAAGGGTGCTGAGCCCGTTCCTGTTGAGCCTGGCTGTGAGATGGGGCTTGCTGAGGTCAACTCGGTGGGGCCGAGATCGGGCCTGGCAAGACCAACCTTGATGGTGATCTGACTCAGTCGAGCGTTACTTTCATCGCTGGGATCACATCTCGGCGGGGTCCGTGGCGGTTGTTTTCCCACTCTTGTAGTCCCTGACCAGCCTGGCCGCGTCCCGGTACTTTGGCCGGCTCTTGAGACGCCGAGGTAGTTGTCCACTGAAGCCAGAGACCTTGTGCACACGGATGTGCAAGCCCAGCACCAAGGCAACCTTGCTCCATCTACTCGTGGGCGTGGGTACCACCGGAAACCTCATGCGGATGAAGACCTGCTCGTAGGACGAATACATGCCGCAGCTCCGCCGCTACGAAGGCTGGCAACGCAACCGTGCGCACACCGGCCTGGGGCTTCGGCGTGTCCACAGTGAGCACACCAGCCACCCGATAGAGCCGCTCCGCTTCTCGCGAAAGTGACTAAGGACGACCTCCTGGTTCTGCACGAACTCCTTGAATCAGGCGAGGTCGTGCCGGTCATCGACGGGTGCTACCCGTTGAGCGAGACCCCTGAAGCTCTCCGGTATCTGGAGCACGGCCATGCTCAAGGCAAGATCATCATCACCACGTGATCCACGGCGGCCCTGCGAAAGAGCCGCAGCGTGACGACTCCTTGGTTCGTGGGACTGGCCGAGCAGATCTCCGGTGAGCAGTTGGACGCGTTCTTCCCTGAGTGGCGCTTCAGACTGCCTGAGCCCTGGTCCTGGCCAGGGCCATAAGGGGTCTCTCACAGCCGTCTCATGGCTGTGCCACCTGCAAACATCAGCCTGAAAAGCGAACGGGAGATGGACGTCGACTGAACTCCCACTGGCTCTTCGGAGAATCGCATGTTGCCTGAACAGGATCTCGATCTTCCGCCACCACGGCGGCGGGTGGCTCTCTACTCGCACGACACCCAGGGCTTGGGCCACATCCGCCGCAACATCAACATCGCTGCCGCACTGGTTGCTGACGACCCGTCCATCGACGTGCTCCTCCTGACCGGGACGCCGGAGGCCACGATGTTGCCGTTGCCTCCGTCGACCGAGGTGTTGACGCTGCCGGCACTGCACAAGGACACGTCGGGTCGCTACTCCGCACGCGTCCTGGCCGCGCCACTGGACGAACTGCTGGCATTGCGTACCTCTTTGATCGAGGCCGCACTGATGAGTTTTGCTCCGGACCTGTTCATCGTCGACAAGGTCGCCCGTGGAGTCGGCGGTGAACTCGACCAGCCACTGGCCGCCCTTCGGCGCAGCGGCAGGACCCGTACGGTGCTGGGGTTGCGCGACGTCCTCGATGCCGCGCCGGCGGCCCGGCTGGACTGGCAGCGAGACGGAACGACGGCGGCTGTCCGGGATCTGTACGACGCGGTCTGGATCTACGGCGATCCGACTGTCTACGACGCCGTCCGCGAGTACTCACTGCCCAAGGTCGTGTCCGACAAGGTGACCTACACCGGCTACCTCGCCGGTCCCCGGCCCGGCCAACTGAGCACCCGGTTCGGTGGTCCGTGCCGGTTGCCCAAGCCTGATCAGAAGTTCGTGCTGTGCACCGTCGGTGGCGGTCAGGACGGGGTCGAGCTGGGCCGTGCATTCCTCACGGCGACGATGCCGGCCGGATATCACGGGATCGTCCTGACCGGTCCGTTCATGTGCGACGACGACCGTCGCACGCTGCAGCAGCTGGCCGACAACCGAGGCGATGCCACCGTTCACGAGTTCGTGTCCGACGCGCACGAGTTCATCCGGCGCTCGGCTGCAGCGGTGTCGATGGCCGGCTACAACACCGTCTGCGAGCTGATGGCCGCTGACTGCCCGACGCTGCTCGTACCGCGCGTCATACCGCGCACCGAACAGTCCGTACGGGCCGAGCGACTTCAGCGGACCGGAGTCGTCGATGTGGTCTCTGCTGCCGAGATCACCCCCGAGCACATCGGCGCCTGGCTCGGTACGTCCGTACACGCGCCGCCAGTCACTCACGCGGCGATCGACCTCACCGGCTTGGACCGAATCGCTGCCATCGCCGGCAAACTCGCCGCGCTGTCGCCGCGGTCTGCAGGAAGGGTCCCCGCGTATGCCTGAGTCCGTAGCGCGGCGGATCGGGTACGTGCTCAAGGTGTATCCCCGCTTCTCCGAGACGTTCATCCTCAACGAGGTCCTCGCACTCGAGGCTGCCGGGGCTGACCTCGAGATCTTCTCGTTGCGACCGCCGGTCGACGGTCGCTTCCATGAGGCACTGGCCGAGGTACGTGCGCCGGTCAGCTATATCCCGCTGCACCACAAGGCCGCCGAGGTATGGAGCACCTTGAAGGCGGGACTCGCAGCACTTCCCGCGCTGCCGCTCGGCCTACCGCTGTTGCTGCAACTCCCGGTGGACGACGCAGCCCAGGCCGTTCTGCTCGCGGGCCGGATCCGTGCGGGCGGCATCTCTCATCTACATGCGCATTTCGGGTCGATGGCGACCAGTGTCGCCCGAGCAGCGGCCGAACTCGCGGGCGTCACCTACAGCTTCACCGCGCACGCCAAGGACATCTTCCACGAGTCGGTGGACGTCGAGGAGCTACGGCGCAAACTCAGCGACGCCTCGGTCGTAGTGACGGTGAGCGACTTCAACCTGCGGCATCTCAAGACTGTGTACGGGTCCGACGCCGACCGGGTCGTACGGATCTACAACGGTCTCGACCTGACCCGTTACCGATACACCTCACCGGTGCACCGCCCTGCCGTGGTGACCGGCGTCGGCCGGCTGGTGGAGAAGAAGGGCTTCTGCCATCTGATCGACGCGATCGCCGAGCTCGTCGAAGCGGGCCGTGAGATCCGGCTGGATCTCGTCGGCACCGGCGATCAGGAAGCCGCCCTCCGCGCTCAGGTCGGCTCACTCGGCATCGGGGACCATGTCCGGTTCTGCGGTCCGCTCCCCCAGGCCCAGACCCGCACGGTGATCAGCGAAGCTGCGGTTCTCGCCGCCCCGTGCATCGTCGGCGAGGACGGCAACCGCGACGGACTGCCGACCGTACTGCTCGAGGCCATGGCCCTTGGAACCCCCTGTGTGGCAACGCCGGTGACCGGGATCCCGGAGGCCGTGCAGGCCGACGTCACCGGTCTGCTCGTGCCAGAGGCCGACCCTTCCGCGCTTGCGACGGCCATCGCGCGTCTGCTCGATGACCCTCCGTTGCGGCGCCGGCTGGCCGAAAATGCACGCGCGCTGGTCGAGCGCGAGTTCGACGTGCACCGCAACAGCACCCGCCTGCTCGAACGGCTGGACCCGAACGCGGCACTGCAAGCGGCGGTGGCCTGATGCGGGTTGCCTACGTGTGCACAGATGTCGGCGTACCGGTTTTCGGTCGAAAGGGCGCCTCGGTACACGTCCAGGCGGTCATTCGCGCGCTGGTCCGGGGCGGCGCCGAAGTGCACCTGCTCGCAGCGCGTCTGGGCGGCGCGCCGCCGGACGATCTCGCCGAGGTGCAGGTACACACCCTTCCCGTGGAACGCTCCGATGACCCGGCTGATGACGAGGCGGCTGCGCAACGCGCCGACGCCGCGGCGAGGACGGTGCTCGATGGTCTGCACGAAGAGGCTGGTATCGATCTCGTCTACGAGCGGTATTCATTATGGGGACGCACCGGGACGGCGTGGGCGACGCGCCACGGGGTGCCGAGCCTGCTCGAAGTGAACGCACCGCTGATCGACGAGCAGGCCACTCATCGGATTCTGCATGACCGACCGGCGGCCGAAGCGGTTGCGGTGCAGGCGTTCAGCGCGGGCTCCGCAATCGTCTGCGTCAGCGAGGGCGTCGCGGCTTGGGCGCGGAGTCGGAGCAACGACCCCAGCCGAGTCCACGTCCTGACCAACGGAGTCGACACGTCGCGGGTACGGCCGTCCGGGCGCCCAGCGGCACCGGCCTCGGGCACCCCCTTCACCGTCGGATTCGTTGGCACGCTGAAGCCATGGCACGGTGTCGAAACCCTGATCGAGGCAGTCGCCGACCTCGCCGCTTTCGATCCGAGCTATCGGCTGCTGCTGGTGGGTGACGGCCCGCAGGCCAGGTCACTGCGCGAGCAGGCCGAACGCGCCGGCATCTCGCATGCAGTCCGGATGACCGGGTCCATCGATCCAGCCGACGTCCCAGACCTGTTGGCCTCCATGGACGTGGCCGTGGCTCCCTACCCTGCGCTGAAAGATTTCTACTTCTCCCCGCTCAAGGTCACCGAGTATCTCGCCGCCGGACTACCCACCGTGGCCAGCCGGATCGGTCCCTTGCCCGAACTCCTGGACCAGGGCCGCGCCGGCGTGCTTGTGCCCCCGGGGGACCCGGTCGCCCTAGCCGCTGCCATTCGCGCTCTGCGTGCTGATCCTGCGCGGCGCGACGCGCTGTCCGTAACCGGCCGACATCGCGCCGTCAGCGGGTACGAGTGGTCGAGCGTCGTTGCCCGCGCGCTCGCCCTCGTCGCCCTCGACCGCGACCGCGACCGCGACCTCACCCTCGACCTCGACCTCGACAGACTGCCGGAGGTGGCGCATGGCCGCGCATAGACCCAAGACGTTGCGGGAGGCCGCGCCGGGTCTGAACCGGACTGTCCGACGGTTCCGCCCGCACCTGCGGGCCGAACGGCGACTGCTTGGGGCCGGATTGGTCGCCCTCCTGGCCGAGGTGGCGATGCGCCTGTTGGAGCCGTGGCCGCTGAAGTTCGTGATCGATGGGGTCGTCGCAGCGGCCGGTGGCGACGTGGGCGGCACCCAGCCGGCGAGTCTGCAGACCGTACTGATCGTGGCATCCGTCGTCCTGGTCGCGGTGGTCGGGTTTCGAGCCCTGGCGTCCTACCTGATGACCATCTGCTTCGCCCTGGCCGGGAACCGGGTGCTCACCCGGGTGCGGGCCGAGCTGTATGCGCACCTGCACGCGCTGTCGATGGCCTTCCACGAGAAGGCCGCCACCGGTGATCTGGTCACCCGGCTCACCAGCGACGTCGGCCGACTCAAGGAGGTGGCCGTGACCGCGGCGCTTCCCTTGGCCGGCAACACGATCACGCTGATCGGCATGATGGTCGTGGTTGCCATCCTCGACTGGCAGATGGCGTTGATCACGCTCATCGTCTTTCCGATCTTCTTCCTGACCAGCCTGCGGCTCACCCGTCGGATCAACACGGTGTCCCGCACCCAACGCCACGCGGAGGGCGCCCTGGCCTCCCTTGCGACCGAGACCCTCTCCGCGATGCGGGTGGTGCAGTCCTACTCTCTCGAGGAGCGCATGCAGGAGCGGTTCAGCAGCAACAACACCAAGACGCTCCAGGACGGCGTCAAGGCCAAGAAGCTGTCGGCGGGACTCGAGCGTAAGACCGACGTACTGGTGGGCCTGGCCACCGGCGTCGTGATCTACGTCGGCGCTCAGCGGGTGCTGTCGGGTGCCCTGACCCCCGGTGAGCTGGTCGTCTTCCTGACCTATCTCAAGGCGGCGTTCAAGCCGATGCGCGACGTGGCGAAGTACACCGGCCGGATCGCCGCGGCCGCCGCCTCCGGCGAACGCATCGTGCACGTCTTGGACCAGCCGCCGACGATCGTCGACCCCTCCTGGGCCCGTCCGGCCACTCGGTTCCTGGGAGACATCGCCTTCCAGGACGTGTCGTTCGCCTACGAGCCGGGGCATCCGGTTCTGCGCGGCCTGAACCTGCATGTTCGCCCGGGCGAACGAGTTGCGATCGTCGGTCCGTCCGGAGCCGGCAAGTCGAGTGTCGCGATGCTCATCTCCCGGTTGCGCGATCCGGACAGCGGTCAGGTCCGGATCGACGGCCACGATCTCCGCGACCTGACCCTGGCCTCGGTACGCGGCCAGGTCGCCGTAGTGCTGCAGGACAGCGTGCTGTTCGCGGCCACGGTCCGGGACAACATCGCCTACGGTCTTCCGGAGGCGACCGACGAAATGGTCTACGCCGCCGCGGAACTTGCCGGCGCGCACGAGTTCATTCTGGCTCTCCCAGACGGCTACGAGACCGTGGTCGGAGAGCGTGGCGACACCCTGTCCGGCGGACAGCGGCAACGGATCGCGATCGCCCGTGCGGCGATCCGAGACGCTCCGATCGTCATCCTCGACGAGGCGATGAGCGGCCTTGATCAGGAAACCGAGCGCGAGGTCCTCGCCGCACTGGCCAGGCTGACTGCCGACCGTACGACGTTGGTCATCACCCATGACCTGTCCGCCGCCTTGGACGCCGACCGGGTGGTGTGGATCGAGGCGGGCCAAGTGCTCGACCAGGGCCGCCCCAGCGACGTATTGACCAGATGCAGCCCCGGGGTGGCTGATGCTCAGCCCCGCTGACGAGGCCCTGGCCGCTCGCGATCCGCTGCTCCCTGACCTGGGGCTGCTCCTCGACACCGACGCCTGCGGGTCCTTGATCGCCGATCGACTCGGCGGACCCCTGCAGCTCACGCCCCGATACCTGCGGTACAAGCCGGGAACCAGCTGCGTCGTGGCGGTTGGTGTGACGACGCCAGCCGGCGAACAGTCGTGGCTGATCACGTCGTACGCCGCCGAGAGCGCCGAGAAGGTGGCCAAGGCGGTCGAGCGGGCACCGGAGAGAAGCGTTCTGGTCGCCGAGCCGGACCGCGGCCTGCTCGTGGCCACCGCGGCGGCAGACCGGGACCTACCTGGCCTGGCTGCGCTGCACGGCCAGCGACGACAGCGGCTGCTGCGCCGCCTACTGGCTCATGAGCTGACCGTGGACGGCCTGCACTTGCGGACCCTTCGGCACAACCCGCACCGGCGCTGGGTAGGCACACTCAACGCCACCGACGGACCGCAGGCACTACTGCGCGTCTACCGGCCCGAACACCGGCGTGCGTTCACCGATGCAATTGCCGCCCTGGCTCGTAGCGATCTCGGGACACCGAGGCTGCTGGGCGTCCACAAGCGGCTCGGAGTGGTCGCCATGCAGTTCCTGCCCGGGGTAACCCTGGCCGAACTCGGCCACCCCGACGACCCAGGGGGCGATTGCGCCGGGTACCGATCCGCCGGCGTGGCGCTGGCCCGGCTGCATGCTTGCACTGGCCTCGCACTTGCCCCGATTGCTGCCACGGCCGAAGTCTCGTCGGTCCGGAAGTCCAGCCGGCAGCTGGCTCAGCTGCTGCCCGACATGGCGACCGAAGTACACGCGCTCAGCGACGTGCTGGCCCGGCGCCTACGGGACATGCCCAGGCTGCAACGACCCGTGCACGGCGACTTCTCCGCCGATCAGGTGGTGATCACCGACGAGGGCGCCGCCCGCCTTATCGACCTGGACTCCGCGCGCCTCGGAGACCCCGCAGCCGATCTCGCCTGTGCCGCGGCGGCGCTCGCCCGCGACGTCGTCCTGGGCGGATGCCCGCCGGACAGCTACGACCGGCCGCTGCGTGCGCTGTACGACGGCTACCTCAGCGCGGGGGCCGACATCGACATGGACCGGCTGGCCACGCACGAGGCGGCCTTTTTGCTACGCCGAGCCGTAGAGCCGTTCCGACTCCGCCGGACGGCGCAGTGGCCGGCCGCCGCTCGACTGCTGATCGGGCGCGCCGGAGAGGTACTGCGGACCGGTTCCCTGATCGGAGCGCTGTGATGAGCACCGACGACACAATCGTCCCCGCGGAGGAGTCATGAGTACGCCCTTTAGCGAGCTGTGTGACCTGGTCGCCGAGCAGGATTTGTTGATGCGCAAGGCCATTCCGCGCAACGCCGATCATCTGCTGCTCGACCTCAGGCGTCCGGACGGGTCGATGGTCGCCGGTCAATGGTTCGCCGACCGCACCCGGGCCGGCCGAGTGGCCACGTCGACCCGAGAGCGCTGCCACACCCGGGGAGTACGCCTGATCCAAGCCAGCGGCGTGCTTCTCCAGCCGAACGGCGCCGACCGCCGGATGGGCACCTTGTCGAGACTCGTCGCGACCAGCGGAAGCACCCTGGTCGCGCACCGCCCGGAGCGCCGAGCGGTCGTCCGACACACCCACCCGGACGGCCGCGTCGACTTCACGAAGGCGGTTCGGCCCGACCGATTGGGCGAGCTGCTCCCGGCCAGGCGATCAGCGGAGATTCCGGGGGTAGCCCTGCCCCGAGTGACCGGCGTCGACCGCACAGGCTGCACGGTCACCACTGCGTCGCTGGCCGGTCGCCTGCTGCACGATCTCCTCGGAGATTCGCGGGTACCGGAAGCCGGCCTCGTCTCCGCGGGACTCGCGATTGGAGCCGCGGTGGCGAGACTGCACGAAGCGCTCCCCCCGGTCGGGACAGGACACCACGACGCGGCGGCCGAGCTGTCGACGACCAGGCGCTGGTGGGCCCGTGCAGCCGCCTACCAGCTGCTCGATCTCGACGAGTCCGCCGCCCGGGAGGGTTTTGCGGCTGCGCGCCGGCTCCTGAGCGGCCCGGCGGCTCCTTCGACCTACCTGCACCGGGATCTACACGATCGCCAACTTCTGGTGACCGCATCGGGCGAAGTCGGCATGCTCGACTTCGACCTCGCCTCGATCGGCGAACCGGCGTTGGACCTCGCCAACCTGCTCGTGCACCTGGAGCTGCGCGCCGTACAGGGGCACTGCTCATGGGAACGGGCAAGGACCTGTGGTCGGGCGATCCTGGATGGCTACGACCCGGATCCCCAGGTGACCCTGCGGTTAGCCGGCTACTCGGTCACCACGAGGCTGAGACTGGCCGCGGTGTATTCCTTCCGGCCCGGCAGCAGTCAGGCCGCCTATGACCTATTGACCCTCGGGCTGGACGCCATCAGCCATCCGGGCGCGCAACGCTCACAACCCGCCAACCACCGACGTCGACACACCGGCTCAGCGCATCCGGCCCTTAACTTCGAGGGCTATCTTTCCTGAATGCTGTCTGAACAGCTGTCGAACGTCCGGGACACCGAGCATGCAGCGCAGCCGGTGCGCTGGCGGCGAATACTCGTCGTCCTACTGGCGGTCTCGGGCGCGCTCGTCGCGCTGAGCCTGTTCCTTCCGGTTCTGATCGACCACGAACTCACCCGCGATCGCGGCGATCTCCGCGTGTTCACCTACGTCGGGAACGAGGCGAACCTGCCCACGTGGTGGACGGTGACACTTCTGGTCGGCGCAGCTGTGCTGCATGTGCAGGCCGGCGGCCTGGCCCGCCGGTCCGGAGCGCGCGGTGCTGCTGCCTGGTGGGTTCTCGCTTCGCTTTTGGCACTGTTGGCCCTCGACGAACTGACCGCACTGCATGAGCGCCTGGACGTCTGGGGGGTGGTCCTGACCGACGCCGGCTTTGCCTTCCCGTGGCTGGTCCTTGGCGCGCCGGTCGCCATCGCCATCATCGCCGTCGCAGTGGTCGCGGGGCGGCACCTGCCGAGACGGTCGACTCTTCTCTCTCTGGGCGGGATCGGCCTGCTGTTTGTCTCTGCCGTCGGACTGGAAGCCGTCGGTGGCCTGCTCCTTGGCGACCAGCAAGGCGAGTACCAGGGTGAAAGCCTGCCCTACACCCTCCTGATGCATCTGGAGGAGTTCGGCGAGATGGCCGGCGCTGCCCTCGCGGTCTGCGGCCCACTCGCCGCGCTGCGGATCCGCCGCAGCGGTGGTGAATTCGCGCTCGAACTCGACGGTCGCTGATCGACGGGAGTCCGAAGACCAGAGCCGAAACGCGATTCGCGCAACGCCGGCCGAACCTCACGGCGATACCCTCCGCCACGTGGTCAGGCGAGCGTTCCGGGTGGCCACCCTCGCCGTGTCGAGCGCCGCCGTGCTGGTCGGTTGCAGTTCGTTGAGCCCGGACGAGGCGGCCGCAGGTGAGGTGGCGTTGGCCTTCTCCGCCGCCTACGGCAATGGAGCCGGAGGCGAAGCCGTGCCCTGATGGCCGAGGCCACTCGCACCGAACTCGAGCAATCCTCCGAGCAAGCATGTGACGGGGCCATCCTCGAGGAGGATCTGCCCATCGCCGGGCAGGTCGTGGACATCAGGCGTACGAGCGCAGCGCCCGGGTCGTCCTCGACGGGGATGTGGTGTTCCTGTCGGTGGCCGACGGGAAGTGGCGGATCACCGCGGCCGGTTGCCGACTCCAGCCCAACGAGCCCTATGACTGTTCGCTGACGGGGGCTGAGCTTCGTGCGGGTTCTGTTCGCCGTGCTGTTGATCCTGGTCGTTGCCGGCTTGACGTACTTCACCGTCATCGGGCTACTGCAGCGATGACCGACACCGAGCGGGATTGATCAGCAGAACGGGGTCCAGAGGCACCGGCCGCTCGGTCGCCAGGATTCCCAGTCCGCCGAAGTTGGTTGGACGCCGGCCACCGGTCGCGGATCGTTGAGGACGGTGACGTCGCGTCCCACACGGAACTCCCTGGAGGCTACGTGGACCCCCTGGGCCGACCGTCCAGTCGTCCGGGACTGTCATGCCGATGCGGTACGGATTACCGAAACGGCTGGTCGCGCCACCCGCACGGTGCCGGCGGGCATCCGCCAACCTCGCGTCCGGCGCGGTTGGATCCGGCACGGGCGGCTCATTGACGACCCCACTCAACCGGGGCGGGCCAGCGGGGTCTTCTCGATCCTTTCAAGCAGTTCGGCCACGTCGTCGAAGACGTGCGCAGCACCTGCGTCGTACAGCTCGGCGATCCCGAAACCACCGGTGCGTACGCAGAGGCACTGCCAGCCGGAGGCCGCCGCTGCCTGTACGTCGTACGTCGAATCACCGACGCAGACCGCGGCTTGACCGCCGACCTGATCCAGCGCGGCTTGCAAAATGTCCGGTGCCGGCTTGGACTCCTCCGCGTCGTCGGCGCTGGTCCATCCGTCGAGCGGGCCGTCACCCCCGAGCAGATCGATCGCCACGCGGGTGTGCGCCGGCTTTCCTGAACTGGCAAGCCCGATCCGCCAGCCGCGTCGGCGGAGTTCGGCGAGCAACGCGGATGCGCCGTCGAAGGCGCCGACCTCGGGCAGCAGATCCTCGTAGTGCCCCTTCCAGCCCTCTCGCAGCGCATCCCCGAGCCGGGTCTCGACATCGTTCCCGGCGACCGCGGGCACCAGCCGATCGCCGCCCATCCCGATGGCGCGATGCAGCCGCCACATCGGAATCGCCAGGTTGTGCTGCCCGAAGGCGCGGTGCCAGGCCAGGGCGTGCTGGTAGGTCGAGTCGATCAGGGTTCCATCGACGTCGAGCAGAACGGTGTCCAGCCCGTTCCGGGTCACCGGTTCGCTCAGACCTCGTGGCGTTCGGGCACTTTGGCCTGCAGCCGCCCATCGCTGACCTGGGTCTGCAGAACGGTTGCCGCAGCTACCGCAGGCCCTCGTACGGCGCGACCGTCGGCCAGTACGAACGTTCCGCCGTGCCACGGGCAGACCAGGCACTGGTTGCCCCCGATGTCGGTCAGCTTTCCCTGGTGCAGCGGCCCGCCCAGATGTGAGCAGGAATCGACCAGGACGTGTGCCATCTCGCCGCGCCGGATCACGCACAGGGAAGCCGGCCGATCGCTGTCGCCGCTGACCCGCAGCACCGGCTGGCCGTCGGGCAGGTCGGCCAGCGGACCGAGATCGATCCAGTCGTGGCTCAAAGTGCGCGCTGCCGTCGCCGCATGCGACGCGCCAGCCGCCTGGTGGTAGGCCAGATGTCCGCCGATCCCGGCCGACGACGAAGCAAGGCCCAGCGCGGCATAGGCAAGCCGACGGCCCTGGGCACGCGATCCTCGCGCTCGGGCAAACAGGGAGCCGGCGTACAACACGAGTGCTGCGGAGTTCAGTACGGCGTGTACCGCCCCGACCCGCTGCTGGCCGATCTCCCCTTCCGACCAGTCGGCCGCTCCGGCGAGTGCAGTGGGCACCGCAGCGGCGATGCCGGTCGCAATGAGCAGGTCGGCCTCTTTCCGGTTGCCCGGCAACGCATCCAGCAACCCCGCCGACATCCACGCACCCAGCGGGACCTGCGCGAGGGCCGGATGCAGTGGGTGCCCGAGCCACACGCCGTGCAACACGTCTTTGACCGCACCGGAACGCAGCACCGTGTTCACGGTCTTGCGGACCGGTTCGATGACTGCGTCCAAGCGCCCGCTATCGGCTATCCGGTCCAGCGCAGTCGAGATGCTCATGCTGCACCGTAACGCGCCGAGGTGGCAGCCGAGTCGGGTGGGCGAACTGGTCATCCGGCATCGGCTGCCGCCCATCCGGACCAGCAGTCGACCGCGAACCGGATGACCGCGTGCTGTGGTGGTCGCTCCCGGTACTGCTCGTACTTCGCTTGCAAGAGGGACGCGCCGAAGTCCCTGTCCGGTCCGGCGGTCAGCACCTGGGCTCGCGCGTCGGCTCGCACCCACCACAGCTGCGTCCAGTCCTCCGAGTAGTCATCGGCCAGCAGCGCCACCCTCGGTTCCTGCTTGACCCGTCGCAGTCGGGCCAGGGCGGTCGTCGACTTCGGCTTGTGGTCCACGGCGGAGAAGACGACATCAGATGCGCCGACCTCATGAACGAAAGCGAACGTGATCGGAACCAGACGCGGTGAGCCGTCCTCGGCGATGGTGGCCAGCCGGGCGACCCGGGCGCCGGCGAGGCGCACGCGGCACTGCTGGTCGGTCAACCGCACGCGCGGTACACCCGGCCGGCCAAAAGGATCTCGCCGACGTTCACGAACCGGTGCTACCCCAGTCGGCCTTGTCCTGGCCGGACAGCGTCGCGATCTCGGTCATCACAGCATCGGTCACCCCGCGACGCGGCTTGCCGCGAGCGGCTTGTCCGGCGTACTGCGGGAAGTGCAGCGGCCTACCGAAGCTGACGCTGGCGCGGTGCGGCCGAAGTGCCCGGGAGCCGATCGGCATGATCCGGTTGGTGCCCTGGACGGCCACCGGGACGATCGGACAGTCCGCGGTCAGCGCCAACCAGGCAACACCGGTCTTCCCCCTGGCGAGTCTGCCGTCCCGGGATCGGGTCCCCTCCGGATAGATCGCGAAGGCATCGCCCTGCTTCAATACGGCCAGGGCGGTGTCCAGCGCGGCCTGCGCGGCTCGATGCTCGCCACGTTCGACCGGCTGCGCGCCGAGGCTGGAGAACAGGGTGCGGGTCCACCAACCTTTGATCCCCTTGCCGCGCCAGTACTCCGCCTTGGCCAGCATCGCTACTTTGCGGGGGGAGACCAGCGGAATCACGATGCTGTCGATGAAGGACAGGTGGTTGCTGGCCAGGATGACCGCGCCGGTGGCGGGCACGTTCTCCCGACCGGTGATCCGCGGCCGGAAGAACAGCCAGAACAACGGTTTGAGGACGAAGCGGGACATCACGTACAACAACGGCTGTCTCCTCCTGCCCCTGGTCCGGACCGGATCATTTCTCGCGGCCGAGAGGCCATGGTCTCGCGACGGGGTAGGAAGCGCGAAATGGGGGCGACAGACGGCAGCAGTACGGACAAGATGTGGCGCCTATGACATCTGCGATTCATAACATCAACGTCGACTGCGCCGACCCGTACCGTCTGGCCCTGTTCTGGGCCGAGGTCACCGGCTGGACCGAGCACCCCGATGAAGGGAACGCTCCAGACGATCCCGAGGCACTGCTCGTGTCGCCGGACGGGTCGTTGAACCTGCTGTTCATTGCCGGCCCGGACGTCAAGACGGTCAAGAACCGGGTGCACCTCGACCTCCGCCCGACCGACCGAACCCGGGACGAGGAGGTGGTACGGCTGCTTGATCTCGGCGCGAGCCTGATCGACGACCGGCGCAACCCCGACGGCACCGGTTGGGCCGTCCTCGGAGATCCCGAGGGCAACGAGTTCTGCATCGAGAGAAGTGCGGCAGAGCGTGCTGCCGTCGGTCGCCCCACCGTCGAGCACGTGCCTGTCGATCCCTGAGTCCGGAGTAGGTACGGCGGCCACCTGTCGCCGCCCCGTCCCGGGCTGGTGTGGCCGGAATTGACTTCGGGCGCCGGCAGGCGGAGCATCCGGCACACAACAACTGCATAAGTACTGGCGCAGGGGAAGTCCGGTGAGAATCCGGCGCTGACCCGCAGCGGTAGGTCGAGACGCCCGAGGCGTGCCCGACGAGCCCGATTACCTGCCCCGTACGAGCGACTCCATCACGCCGAGGTCTGCGGGGCGGAGCTCAGGTACCTCACCTGCGCCGCCCCCTTCGCGTTGCACCACACGCGCAAGGGGGTTTCGTTCGAGGGGCCAGGGCCTTCTCTTCGTCGGATCGCTCACCGAGAGGCCCACATGCCCGTTCCGATCGTTTCGCGCGCTTTGTCATCCACCTACGTCGGGCGCGCCGCGCTCGTTGCTGTCCTCGGCTTGCTGGCTGTGCTGATTTCGCCCAGCGCCGGCGCCGCACCGCCCACCGAGCCACTGACCACCGATCCTGCGGATGCCGCCGCCGGTTGGTTGAGCGGGGAACTCGTGGACGGGCAGTACCTCACCTCCTCCTTCGACACGAACTCCGACGGGATGATCGACCCGGCCACCGAGGTCTCTCCCGACCCGGGTCTGACTGCGGACGCGGTCCTGGCCTTCGCCGCTTCGGGTTCGGCCGGCGATGCCGCCGAAGCCGCGACGGGCTGGCTCGAGAGCCAGGTCGCCACCTACACCGGGGACGGGACAGCTGAGTCCTATGCGGGTGCTCTCGCCAAACTGATCCTGGTCGCCGACGTGATGGACCGGGAGGCAGCCGATTTCGGTGGGCAGGACCTCGTGACCCGGCTGCTTGCCCAACAGGCGGCTGATGGGCGATTCAGCGATGTTTCAGCCTTCGGCGACTTCAGCAGCCCGATAACCCAGGCGCTGGCCGTCATCGCTCTGGATCGGGCGAGCCCTGACGGCGCTCCCCCGGCCTCCGTGGACTTCCTCGTCAGCGTCCAGTGCGCCGATGGCGGCTTCGTCTCAGACCTGAGTGTGCTGCCCTGCGCCACTGGCGAGGTCGACGCCAGCGCCCTTGCCACGCAGGCATTTCTGCTGGCCGGCCGGGACGACGAGGCCGGCCGGACCGGAGCCTTCTTGCTTGGCCAGCAGGCCGACGATGGATCGTTGGGCGGCTCCGGCACCGGGGACCCCGACAGCACCGGGAATGCCAACAGCACCGGTGTAGCAGTACCCGCGCTGCGGGGCCTGGGCGAGGACGGAGCGGCCGATCAAGCGGTCGAGTGGCTGCTCACCCTGCAGATGGGTACCGACGAACCGGCCGAGCAACGAGGGGCTTTTGGTTTCGACGCCACCGGTTTCGACGCTCTGACCGCCGGCCGGGCCACGCCACAGGCGGTACTCGGGGTCACCGGAATCGCACTGGCCGACCTGGCCGCGCCGGCCGACCCGGTCGCGTACGGACTCGGGACCGAGAATGACCCTGCCGGGCAGAGCGCCGCTAGCGGTGAAACCAGCCAGGACAGCGCGAGTCGGCAGGACTCGGCGACGGGCTTCGGGCTCGGTGGCTGGCTGGCAGTCGGTGCCGGTGTCCTCGTCCTCGGTCTGGTCGTCCAGCTGCTCCTACGACGTTCCCGAACGTCGACCTCGACGTGACCGCAGCCCGAGCCCGATCCGGAACCAGGTCCATTCGCTTGGGCCGGCTCGGCCTCGGGCTTGGGCTCGGCATCGGCTTGGTGACCACCGCACCGTTCGCGACCCCAGCCGCAGCGGTCGGGTGTCCGGCCACCCAGATCGCAGTCGTGGTCTCCTTCAACGATTTGGGCGGCGGCACCCAGACCGCCTGCATCGACGACGTCGACAGTGGCTTCGCCGCCCTTGCCGCGGCCGGGTTCAGCGTCACACCGGTGTCCGGGCAGCCCTTCGTGTGCCGGATCAACGACGTTCCCGCTGCAGACCCATGCCGGCGAATTCCGCCGGCATCGGCGTACTGGGCCTACTGGTCGGCGACCATGGGTGGGACCTGGTCCTACAGCACCGCTGGCGCCGGCTCGCGCGACCCGGCACCGGGCGATGTCGAAGGGTGGTCATTCGGTGCCGACGCCACACCCGGAATAGAGCCGCCCGCCGTCGAGTCCGGTGCAGCAGCTGGGACAGCAGAGTTCGAGACCTCAGCGTCTGAAGACCTCACCGCCGCAAGCCCCGCCCCGGATGGTGGCCTCGCGTCGGATTCGGCCTCGGACTCGGACTCGGTGCCAGCCGGACCGCCGTGGGCAGTGCTCGGCGCCGTCGCCGGCCTGGCCGTACTCGGCGGGGCGGGTTACTGGCAATACCGGCGCCGCAACTCCGTACCGTCCGGGACGGGGCGCTGACCCGAGCCGTGATCAGGTGAGCATCAGTACTCGTACGCCCCCCGTCATCGGCGGGCGCAGACGCCGTGCCGGCGCCCGGCTGTTCAGAACCCGGCTGCCGACGCACCCCATGGCGTGGTGGGTCTGGGCGCTGGGTCTGGCGGCCGCGGCGAGCCGGACGACGAATCCGCTCCTCCTGCTGCTTCTGGTGGCGGTGGCCGCTTTCGTCGTCGCCGCTCGGCGACCGATGACGACTTGGGCGAGGGGGTTTCGGGCGTACCTGATCTTCGGCCTGGTCGTCGTGGCGATCCGTACCGTCTTCCACATCGTCCTGGGCGGCGGGTACGGCGAGACCGTGCTGGTCTGGTTGCCCGAGATCGTGCTGCCCGAGTGGTCGGCCGGCATCCGGATCGGTGGGGCAGTCACCGCCGAGGGTCTGGCCAGTGCGGTGTACGACGGGATGCGGCTGGCCACGTTGCTGGTCTGCGTCGGCGCCGCGGTCACCCTTGCCGACCCGCGCCGACTGCTCAAGTCTCTCCCCGGCGCGCTCTACGAGGCGGGGCTGGTCGTCGTGGTCGCGGTGAGCATGGCACCGGCGTTGATCGAATCGGCCGTACGGGTTCGCCGTGCCCGGCAGTTGCGCGGTACGAGCGCGCGCGGGTTTCGGGCGTTCCGGTCGATCGCGATGCCGGTGCTCGATCAGGCCCTGGGACGCGCGGTCGCGCTGGCGGCCGCAATGGACGCGAGGGGGTACGGCCGGGTCGGCTCGCTGACCGTGGGCGCGCGCCGTACCAGTGCCGCGCTTCTGCTCGCCGGACTGCTCGGGTTGTGCCTGGCCGGGTACGGCCTGCTCGACGCGGCAACTCCCGGCTCGGTTGCCGTACCCGCCTTGGTCGTCGGCGTGGCGGCGAGTGTGATCGGCCTGGTGGTCGGCTCTCGGCGGATGGTGCGCAGCCGTTACCGACCGGATCGTTTCGACCTGCGCTCTGCTCTGGTCGCGGTCTGCGGGTTGGCGATTGCGGCCTTGTTCGTCCTGACCGAGATGAGCGGTGACCCGGTCAGTCATCCGAGCACATTTCCGCTGGTCTGGCCGCAGCTGGCCCTGCTCCCGTTGGTGGGCACCGCGATCGCGGCGCTACCGGGAATCGCGAGCACGCCGGTCGAGCCACCGGCCAGCGAGACCGTCCGCGGCAGCGCCGAAAACCTGGCGGTTTCCGTCCAAACCGCCAAGGGGATCTCGGCACGATGATCAGCTTCGAGAATGTGAGCGTCCGCTACGCCGGGGCCACCTCCGACGCGCTGACCGACGTCAAGTTGGTGCTGCCTCCAGGAGAGTTCTGCCTCGTCGTGGGCCCCACCGGTTCCGGGAAGACCACACTCCTCGGCGCCGCGACCGGACATGTCCCGCACTTCACCGGTGGGCTGCTCCGCGGCCGAGTCCTGGTCGGTGGCCGGGACACCCGAACGCACCCACCCCGCGAACTCGCCGACGTGGTGGGGACGGTCGGTCAACGGCCGATGGACGGTTTCGTAACCGACTCGGTCGAGGACGAGCTTGCCTTCGTGATGGAGTCGTTGGCCCTCGAACCCGCGGTCATGCGCCGCCGAGTCGAGGAGACCCTCGACCTATTGGGTTTGGCCGACGTACGCCGAAAGTCGTTGGCCGAGTTGTCCTCTGGTCAGCAGCAACGGGTGGCCATCGGGGCGGCCCTGACCGCTCATCCACAGGTTCTCGTCCTCGACGAACCCACCAGTGCGCTTGACCCAGGCGCTGCCGAGGACGTCCTGGCCGCACTGCATCGCCTGGTCCACGATCTCGGCGTCACCGTGCTGCTCAGCGAGCATCGACTGGAACGCGTTGTGCAGTACGCCGATTCAGTCCTCAGCCTCACCGGCCCCGGCGATCCGGTGCGGTACGGCCCCCCGGGTGAGGTGCTGGCCGAAAGCCTCGTCGTGCCACCGGTCGTGGCGCTGGGAAAGCTCGCTGGTTGGTCGCCGCTGCCGGTCTCAGTACGCGACGCCCGTCGTCTGGCGCCTGCGCTCGTACAGCGGCTGGAAGACGTGGCACCGGCCGTACAGGAGTCGTCGGCCGCGAAACCGCCGACCGGTGATCCGCTGTTGAGCGCGCACGGCGTCTGGCAGCGCTATCGCAACGGCCCGGCGGTGCTGCGCGGCGTAGACCTCGACGTACACGCGGGTGAGGTCCTGGCAATCATGGGCCGCAACGGCGCCGGCAAGTCCACACTGCTCGCTGCGCTACAGGGCGGACTGAGGCCTGAGCGCGGCACGGTCACCCTGGACGGCGACCCGGTGCACGGTGTCTCCGCTCGGGCCCGCCGGCGGCTGGTCAGCCTGGTGCCTCAGGAGCCGGGGGATCTGCTCTACCTCGACACCGTCGAGGCCGAATGCGCCCAGGCCGACAGCGAATCCGGAATTGCACCCGGCAGCACCCTGGCGTTGCTCACCCGGTTGATCCCCGGTCTGCTGACCGAGACCGATCCCCGGGACCTGTCTGAAGGCCAGCGACTGAGCCTGGTCGTGGCGATTCAGCTGGCCGGCGGGCCACGAGTGATACTGCTGGACGAACCGACCCGCGGCCTGGACTATGCCGCGAAGGACCGACTCACCGAGATGCTCACCGGTCTCGCCCGGACCGGCACCGCCGTGGCACTGACCAGTCACGACGTCGAGTTCGTGGCCGCGACCGCCGACCGCGTGGCGGTGCTGTCCGACGGCGAGGTGATCACAGACGCTCCGACAGCTGAGGTGGTGCTGTCCTCGCCGACCTACGCCCCGCAGGTCGCCAAGATCCTGGCGCCCGGGACGTGGCTGACCGTTCGCCAGGTCGAGGCGGTGCTGCGGGTCGGTGATCCGCTTCACTCGGCTCGGGACCGAGCGGGCCGAGCGGACCAAACGGACGTGCTGTCCGTGCCCGAGGCGCTCCGATGAGCCTGGCCCGTACGAACACCGCCTCCGCCGGCCAATTCATCGCCGGTCGAGATCCCCGACCGGTGCGCATCGGGGCAAAGTCGGCTACGGCGTTGGTCGTCGCCACCGTCTTCGGCATCGGCGCCTTCGGCTGGCCGCTGCTGGTCTCCCGCGACTCTGGCATCGCGCATGGGTTGGATGCGCCGCTGATCTTCGGGGCGATGTTGCTGCTGGTCGTCGCAGTCGTCCTGGCTCTTCTCGCCGATGGGGGCATGGACGCCAAAGCGGTTGCGATGCTAGGTGTTCTAGCGGCGATCGGGGCGGCATTGCGGCCACTGGGAGCCGGTACGGCCGGCGTCGAGCCATTGTTCTTCATCCTTATCCTCGGCGGGCGGGCATTCGGGCCAGGCTTCGGTTTCGTCCAGGGAGCCACCACGTTGTTCGCCTCGGCGCTGCTCACCGGAGGAGTCGGCCCGTGGCTGCCCTTCCAGATGCTCGGGGCTGCGTGGATCGGTCTGGGCGCCGGTCTGCTACCCGCCGTACGCGGCCGGCGGGAGGTGGCGCTGCTGTGTGCCTACGCCGCCATGGCCTGCCTGCTCTACGGGTTCGTGATGAACCTGTCGTTCTGGCCGTTCGGACTCGGCCCCACCACGTCGGTGTCGTTCGTGCCCGGGGATGCGGTGGTGGACAACCTGACTCGTTTCGCCGCCTTTTCCTTCTCGACCTCGCTGGGCTGGGATCTCGGGCGCGCCATCACCGTGACAATCCTGGTCGCACTCACCGCCGCTCCGGTGCTCCGAGCTTTGCGTCGAGCCGGACGCAAGGCCGCCTTCGACCCGGTCGTGACCTTCGAACCGAACAGCTAACCGGTCAGAAACGGCAACAAGTCGGGCCGAAACATGTCGTTTGCGACCGGTTACCTGATGTTTTGGTGGCGATCAGGCGAAGTCGGCCGCGGTTCTGAGTAGCGCCTGTCTGCTGGAAGGCGGAAGTCTCGGGCAGGAGGTGCATTTCGCTTCGTCTGGCTCGAGGTACACCAGACAGCACGAGCCCCGCCGCACGAACCGCACCTGGCCCTGTCTGGGCGGGCGCCGATCGACGTCGACGTACCGGGGCGCAGGCATCGGTGCCCCGATCAACTCGGCCAGCGTTCCGGCCAGCGCTGTCGCCCGGTCGACCTCGCCGCGTGCCCGGCCGACCCACAGCAGCCGGTTGGCCAGCGAATCCGTGGCGATCGCCCAGAGCGGCCGCTCTCGTCCCGCGCCGGCCCGGGCGACGGCCGGAATGGCCAGATCGAGGCTGTCCCGCAGCGCCGCGGCGACCGACCGTACGTCGTTGCCGCGATCCAGCACGGCCGTCGACCGAGCGGTGAACACCCTCCCGTCGGGCAGCCAGTGCATCTCCACGTCGGCCGGCCTTGGCGAGAGTGCCTGACCGGTCACCAACATCGAGGCGACCGTCGGAGTGAGGAAGACCTGAGAGACCGAGTACCACCACAGCGTGGCCAGCACCCGACGATCGACGGTCGGCCACCGCTGGGCCTGAAGGCCGATCTGGGTATTCAGCCACTCCGGGTCGTCAACGAGGGCAAAGGAAACCGGTAGCGGTTCGCCGGCCGCCACCAGGTAACCGTGCTCGGCAGGCCGCAGACCGGCCACGGTCGCCGCGAGCAGCTCGTCCGCCACTGTCGATCCCACCTGCGCCACACCGCTCATTGTCGCTGCGGAGGCCAGCATCAAGTCATGCCGCCGGACTCATGATCGTGAGCGCTCTGGATGCAGCCGGACTGCACCTCCGGCGCTCACGATCATGGCGAACGCCGGGACTGAGCCGCCGCCCATCGACGGAAACTCATCTGTCGGCCGGGATCGCGAGGCGGTGTCGCTGGCCCTGACGGCGCTGGCCCCGCATCTCACCCGGTACAACCGATCGCTTACGGCGCACGCGAGTGAACTCGGCTGATTCCTGCCTGACTAGGGTCCAAGGATGGCGGGTGTGGGCTTTGCACTGTCCGGCGCGCTGCCGCTGGATGGCGCTCGGGCCGTGGAAGTACTCGAGGAAGTCATCGACGCCGGATACGCACCAGTCCTGTCGACCGAGGTATGCGCCACGAGCGCACTTGCCCTGACCGCCGCGTTGGCTGCCCGTCGGCCCGGTGTACCGCTCGGCACCGGGATCGTCCCATTGGCCGCAGCCACCGATTCTTCGACCGCGATGGGCGCGGCGACGGCCGCGGCGCTGTCCGGTACGACGTACTACCTCGGCGTGGGCACGTCGACCGAACAGATCGTGGGCGGCTGGCACGGCGCCACGTTCGACGCATCGGTCATCGGTACGCGTGAGCGGCTGACCAACCTCCGTGCCATCCTCGACGGCGGGCGGCGCGGCTCGTTCGCCTTGCCCAAGCCGCCCGGCGCCCAGGTGCGCATCCTGCTCGGCGCCCTGGGACCGAGGATGGTCGACCTCGGCATGACCGGCGGCGACGGTGTGATCGTCAACTTCGCGCCGCCGGAAACCGTGCCCGAGCCGGCGGCGGACAAGACCGTGCTCGCCTACGTCTGGGTACTGGTGGATGCCGAGTCCGAGGGCAGGGCTCGGCGCGACCTCACGGCGTACTGCCTTGCCGCGCCGTACGCCCGACACTTCACGACGCTCGGGTACGGCGAGGTCGTCGCCCTGGTCACTGAACTGGCGGGGCAACGACGCTTGCGAGAGGCGCCGGACGCGCTGCCGGCGGCGTTCGTTCACCGGTTCTATACCGGTTCCGATCAGCTGCCGGAGCTGTGCTCGGCCTATCGCGAAGCCGGTGCGACGCCGATCCTGCTGCCGGTCACCGGACCGGAACCGGGCTCGCTGCTGGCGGGTCTGCCGGGGATGCCGTTCTGAGTGCGGGTACCTCCAGTGGCACCTATAGGCTGCGGTCAACAGCCGCGCCACCGGTGTTGCAGGCGAGCCACAGTGATGCACGCCACCCACGCAATGTCGTTTACCGACGCGTCAGCCAGGTTATGTTACTGACGAGTAACCCCGAGACCGGGGTCGCCCGATCGGAAAGAGTCGATATGAGCCACTACATCGCGGATGTTCGCGATCTCGAGTTCAACCTGTTCGAGGTGCTGGACACCAAGGACCGTTTCGGCGTCGGCGCGTTCGCCCACATGGATACCGAGACCGCGCGCGGAGTCCTCTCCGAGATGCATCGCCTTGCCACCGGTCCGTTGGCCGCCTCGTACGTCGACAGCGATCGCAACCCACCGATCTTCGATCTCGACAGTCACTCCGTCACGTTGCCCGAGTCGTTCAAGAAGTCCTATCAGGCCCTGATCGACGGAGACTGGCAGCTCGTCGGCCTGCCGGCGCACCTGGGCGGCTTCGGGGTACCACGGGCGCTGACCTGGGCAATCAACGAGATGGTGCTGGGCGCCAACCCGGCACTGTTCATGTACATGTCCGGTGCTGCCTTCGGCGCGGTCGTCCACCCGATCGGTACCCAAGCGCAGAAGCAATTCGCGCAGACCTGGATCGACAACAAGTGGACGGGGACCATGGTGCTCACCGAGCCCGACGCGGGCTCAGACGTGGGCGCCGGCACCACCAAGGCCGTACCGCAACCGGACGGCACCTGGCACATCGACGGCGTCAAGCGGTTCATCAGCGGCGCAGATCACGACTTGACCGACCAGATCGTGCATCTCGTCCTGGCCCGGCCCGAGGGTGCCCGCTCCGGCAGCAAAGGGCTGTCGCTGTTCATCGTGCCGAAGTACCACTGCGACTGGGCGACCGGCGAACTCGGCGAACGCAACGGCGTCTATGTCACCAACCTCGAGAAGAAAATGGGCCTCAAGGCCTCCACGACGTGCGAGATGTCCTTCGGACAGGACGGCACTCCGGCCGTGGGATGGCTAGTCGGTGGCGTGCACAACGGCATGGCGCAGATGTTCAAGATCATTGAGAACGCTCGGATGTTCGTGGGCACCAAGGCGATCGCACAGCTATCGGCCGGCTATCAGGTCGCCCTCGCGTACGCCAAGGACCGGGTGCAGGGCTCGGATCTGACCCAGTCCACCAACAAGTCCGCCCCTCGGATCTCGATCATCCATCACCCGGACGTCCGTCGTTCGCTATTGACCCAGAAGGCCTTCGCCGAGGGGATGCGGGCGCTCTATCTCTACACCGCAAGCCTTCAGGACCAGGTGATCGATGCCGAAACCCGCGGGGACGACAGCGAGGAGACCCGACTCGCCTCCCGCGTGAACGACCTCCTGCTGCCCATCGTCAAGGGTTACGGCTCCGAGCGTGCGTACGCCATTCTCGGTGCCGAGTCGCTGCAAACTCTCGGCGGTTCGGGTTATCTGCAGGACTACCCGATCGAGCAGTACATCCGCGACGCCAAGATCGACACCTTGTACGAGGGCACGACCGCGATCCAGGGAATGGACTTCTTCTTCCGCAAGATCATCCGTGATCAGGGACACGCGCTGGGGTTCCTGAACAACGAGATCCAGTCGTTCATCGACAACGAGTCCGGCAACGGGCGGCTCAAGAACGAGCGTGCGCTGCTGGCAACGGCCTTGGGCGACATCCAACAGATGATCGGCGCGATGATCGGTCAGGCGACCAACTCACAACAGGACCCGACCAGCCTCTACAAGGTCGGGCAGAACACCTCACGGCTGCTGCTGTGCATGGGCGATCTGGTGACCGGCTGGCTGTTGCTGCGGCAGGCCGAGGTGGCCCTCGATGCGCTGGGCCGCGGCGGGGTCCCGATCAAGGATCAGCGTTTCTACGAGGGCAAGCTCACGGCGGCGCGATTCTTCGCCACCCAGGTGCTGCCCACGATCACTGCCCAACGGGCGATCTGCGAGGCCACCGACAACGCCATCATGGAACTCGACGAAGCTGCCTTCTGACCGGTCAGGGTCGGAAGTTGTGCTGGCGCCAGGCTTCGTAGACCGCGATCGCCGTCGCGTTGGCGAGATTCAAGGATCGCCTGGCCGGCTGCATGGGAATTCTGAGCCGGTCGGTGACGTGTGGATCCTCCAAGACGTCGACCGGCAGCCCGGTCGGCTCCGGGCCGAACATCAGCACGTCGCCCGCGCGGTACTCGACCTCGGTGTAGGACGTCTCACCGCGCGAGGTGAAGGCGAAGACCCGCGCGGGCAGCAGCGCCGCCCACGCTGCCTCGAGATCGGGATGCACCGTCAGACTGGCCAGGTCGTGGTAGTCCAGGCCGGCCCGGCGTAGCTGCGCGTCAGACAGGTCGAAACCCAACGGCTCGACAAGATGCAACTCGCAACCCGTGACCGCTGAGAGCCGGATCGCGTTGCCGGTGTTCGGCGGGATCCGCGGCTGGAAGTACACGATCCGGAACACACCCACACGCTCTCACGCGCTCAAACCTGACGATGTAAGCAACCGATGAGGCAAGATGGTTCCTCGTAGGCTGGCGATGACGTCGGTCGTTAGGGGAGGAACCACCATGGCCATAGGAACGTCCATCTTTCTGATCGCACTCGGAGGGGTCCTCGCCTTCGCTTTGGAGGATGACGTCATCGACGTCGTCAACGTCAACGTCGTCGGCTACATCCTGATGGCCGTCGGTATTCTCGGGCTGATCATGTCGCTGGTGATCAACTCACAGCGCAGCCGTACTCAGCACACCGTCGTCGATGACCGGCGCCCGATCGTGGATGACCGGCGCCTGCCCCCCGACCCGCCCGTCCGCTACTAGCAGGCTTGTTCGTGAGCGCCTCAGGTGGAATACGTCCACATTGAGGCGCCCACGAACATGCAAATCGGTGCAGCCCGACTGACGGATTCAGCCCTGTTCGTCGAAGTACCGCTGGGCGCCAGGGTGAACCTCGACCGGGTCGGTCTCCGTCGCGGTGTCCAATGAGATGTTCTCCGCCTCCGGGTGCACCGACGCGAGCGTGTCGAGATTCTCGAAGATCGCCTTGGTGATCTCGTAGGCGAGATCCTCGCTCATCGCATCGCTGACCACGAGCAGGTTGGGTACGACGATCGTCGGGATGTCCTCGGCCAGCCCGTACGCGTCAGCCGGGATCGATCCCTCCATGTACGCCTCGCCGTAGGACTCCTGCAGGGCCGCCAGTTCATCGCTCAACGGCAACGCCTTGACGTCGCCCCCGAGGGTGGTGAGCAGGTCGGTGATCCCCCCGGTCGGCAGGCCGCCGGACCAGACCAGGGCATCGATCGTGCCGTCCTTCATCCCCTGCACACTCTCTGGCAGGCCAAGGCTCTGCTGCTCGATGTCATCGGCGCCCAGGTCATTGGCCTCGAGCAGCCGCAGCGCAATCACCTCGGTGCCCGAGTTCGGCGAACCGGTCGAGACCCGCTTCCCGGCCATGTCGGCGATCGAGTCGATGCCGGCGTCGGTCCGTACGAAGACCTGGGTGAAGTTGCTGTAGATGCGGGCAAGCGCCTGTACGGGCTGGGCCGCGTCCTCGAAGGAGGCCGCCCCGTTGACGGCGTCGGCGGCAGTGTCAGCCAGGGTGAAGCCGATGTCGCTGTCTCCCGCGCAGACGAAGCGGATGTTCTCCGCCGACGCGTTGGTGGCCTCCGCCGTCGCCTCGATGCCCTCGACGTTGTCGGTGAGGACCTGGGCCAGCCCACCGCCGAGGATGTAATAGACCCCGGTCGTATTGCCGGTGGCGATGGACAGTCGGCCACTCTCTTCCGGTGCGGCGCAACCTGCTTCCTCTTCGCCGGCACCGCCGCCTCCGCCACCACCGCCGCCACCCGCCTCGGTGCAGCCGGACAGAACCAGTGCCCCCGCGGCCAGAGCGGCGAATCCGATACCAGACCGCCGTCTCATGATGTCAGCCAGTGTCATGGTGAAACCTCCTGTTGTGATCGTGCTTCGGTATCGGATATCGATGGGGCACGGGACTTCCGGGTCAGCAGGTGCACGACGACAGCCGCGAGTAGGACGCCCAACCCGAGAAAGACCGTGGCTGTCTCGAGGTAGAGCAGGAAGAGTGCTCCGACCAGACACAGGATCCGCTCGATCGGACCGGCCGGACCGAACATCCACCTGCCGGTCACGACGGCCAGCGCCGCCACGGCCACCCCCGAGATCACGGTGACCAGAGCCGTCTGCCCGAACGGCGCGTCCGCGATCAACCCCGCCCCGGCCGGAGCCAGAACGAAGGCGAAGGGGACCAGGAACGCGGGAAGGGTGTACTTCCACGTCATCAACATCGTCTTGTTCGGGTTACCGCCGGTGATCGCGGCCGCAGCCACCGCTGCAAGTGCGGTCGGCGGGCTCACCTCGGAGAGCACCGCGTAGTAGAAGATGAACATGTACGCCTCGGGTGTCCCGACCCCGAGAGTGGTCAGCGCCGGCGCGATGATGACGGCGGCGATGATGAACGAGGCGGTGACCGGGACCGCCAATCCGAGCAGGATCACTGCGATCGCGGCGAAGAACGTGGTGAACACCAACAGCATCGTGTCGTTGGTCGACAGCACGTCGGCGAGGTCCACGATGATCCCGGACAGGTCCAGCCCGAGCCCCGTGATCGTCAGCACCGCGACGATGAGCCCCGCGGCCGCGCAGGTCGCCGCCACGGGCAGGACGCCGGATGCCCCCTTGGCAAGTGCGGCAAAGACTCTGGGCGGAGTCATCCGGTGCCGCTTGTCCAGAAAAGACAGGAGGAAAGCGAGCAAGGACGCGTACACGACCGCCTTGAACGCTGACTGACCCAGCGCCAGCAGCACCACGATGATGATCAACGAACTGAAGTGATAACCGAAGCGGCGCAACAACTTCCAAAAGCCCTGCTGTGGAATCTCGATCTCGCGTACGCCGATCCGGCGCGCATCGAACTCGATGGCCAGGAAGATTCCGAGGTAGTACAGCAGGGTCGGGATCAGCGCGTAACCGAGCACTTCGAGGTAGGAGACTCGCAGTAGCTCGGCGATGATGAACGCCGCCGCGCCCAAGGTCGGTGGCGACAGGATTGCGCCGATACCGGCCGCGGCCAGGATCCCGCCACCAGCCTCGCGCGGGTATCCCGCTCGCTTGAGGATCGGCCAGGCCACCGAGCCGAGGCTGACCGTCGTC
>Ga0136630_1000052_pt1 | contig 30926 bp, 41 predicted proteins | sample AntDrymUQ5682106_2_FD_105496 | JGI IMG/M metagenome (GOLD analysis project Ga0136630, IMG submission 105496) | Polar desert sand microbial communities from Dry Valleys, Antarctica - metaG UQ568 (21.06) | ecosystem: Environmental > Terrestrial > Soil > Desert | place: Antarctica: Dry Valley...
ACGGTCTGGGCTTTCACCGCATCGCAAAGCCGGGCGGAAACGACTTCGTGATCCAGGCCGGTGACCCGCAGGGAAACGGCGATGGCGGCCCCGGCTACAGCGTCGTCGAGCGCCCCCCGCGCGGCGCGACCTACCCGTTTGGCACCGTCGCGATGGCCAAGGCGGGCGACGAGAAGTCCGGCACCTCGGGCAGCCAGTTCTTCATCGTCACCGGCGACGGCGCCGGGCTCGATCCGCTCTACGCGATCGTCGGGCGAGTGGTCGCCGGCCGCCACGCCGTCAGGCGCATCGCGGCCGTGCCGAGCGACCCCGTGACCGAGGAGCCGATCGATCCGGTGGTCGTCAAGCGGGTGACGATCAAGGAGTCCAAGCGCTGAGCAGCTGCGCTCGGGGCGGCCGCTAGAACAGCGTGGGCTGCTCCGGCGGATCGAGGCAGTCGGGTGCGTCGTGGCGCGCGTCGTTGACGGCGCGGCTCACCGGCCGCGCGACGAGCTGCTGCTCGCGCGCTACCTCAAGCAGCTCGTGGAGCGTCTCGGGCGAGCTGTCGTGGACGAGCCAGGCCCGCTCGTCGCTGGGACGAAGGATGACCGGCATGCGGTCGTGCAGATCTGCAATCGCATCGTTGGCTGCGGTCGTGACGATCGCGCAGCTGCGCAGCGACTCGACCGGCTCCTCACTGCGCGGCCGCCACGACGCCCACAGCCCCGCGAACGCGAACGGCTCGCCGTCGGCGCGCCTGATCCAGTGCGGGACACCGGCGTGCCACTCATAGAAGCCGTCGGCAATGATCAGGCAGCGCCGCTCGGCGAACGCGTCGCGATAGGCGGGGCGCTCGTGGACCGTCTCCGCGCGCGCGTTGATCGTCTTGACGCCGAGGTCGCTCGGATCGCCGGCCCACGGTGGGACCAGCCCCCAGCGCAGCACCGCGCCTTCTGGCTCACGGCCGCGCTGCACGACCGCCAGCACGTCGTCTCCGGGCGCAACATTGAAGCGCCGCCGTACCTCGACGCGTTCGCCGATCGCAAAGCGTGCGCCAAGCTGACCGGCGTCGGGCATGGCAAGCGTGTAACGCCCGCACATCTCAGTTCTGGCGCGCGGCGCGCGCCTTGACCTGCGCCGCTTTCTGCTTGCGTTTTCCGACCACTCCGAGCACCACCAGGACGACGATCACGACAAGCACCCCGAGCGCGGCCGTGCCCCACACCGAGGCACCGCCGAGCGGCAGCGCGATCAGCGTCACGATGCCGTAGCCCAGTGCCAGCAGCACGATCACGATCGCCACCAGGATCAGGCCGCCGCGGATCTTCATGAGCCAGCTAGCCCCCGGCTGGGGGGCGATCAGTCCCATCAGCCGCAGGATGAACAGTTGGCGGCTGGAGGGGGCCTGCTGGCCGAGTTTCTCGACCGCGGCCTTGAGGTCGTCGGGACGTCGCTCGGCCAGCGCCAGCGACGCCTCCGCCATGCGCCGCAGCTGCATCCGCTCCTGCGGGCGCGCGGCGGCGATCGCCTTGCGAAAGTGCTCGCGCGCACGCTCGGCGTCGTAGCGCTCGGATGCCCGCGCACCGAGGATCGCCTGGGCGGCGGCGCGATACTTCGTCTCGGCCAGCAGCTCGTCGTCGGACTTCAGCTCCATCTGCGCCATCGCCGCGAGCGCGCTCTTCTGCTCTACCCGGACTTGTCGCTGCTTGGCCATGGCGGCGAAGCATAGATGCCGTGCTCGCGCGTCCACGCGAGGCGCGTAATCTCATCCCGTGCGTCGCGTCGCCGCCCTGATCGTGGTCCTCGCGCTGGGTCTCGCGCTGTACACGCCCGCCGCTGCCCAGGTCGGGCCGCTGCCACCCGCAGAGCCACCGGCCCCGGCACCGCCGCCGGCCCCGACGTCGACCAACGAGGAGGGCCTGTCGACGCTCGAGCAGCTGCTCCTCTTCGGCGCTGCCGCCGCGCTGATCGGCGCCATCGCGTGGGTGATCGTGCGCGACGCCAAGCGCTCGGCACCCGTCCAGGAGCGCTCCCAGTCCGCCGGCCCAAAGCCGTCCGCACGCGAGCGCGAGCAGCGCCAGCGGCGCGACAAGGCCAAGGCGGCCAGGCAGCAGCGAAAGCGCAACCGCCGGCGCTGACCTCGCTGCGCACGCGCCGTATGGTGAACGGCGTGTTTCTGTCGCGGACGCAAGCGGGTAGGTGATGCTAAGCATGGAGCTCGACGTCGACAACCCGCCTGAGCCGCTCGCCACGCTGCTCGAGCGCGGCGAGGAACAGGGCTGCGTCAACCTCTCCGAGCTCGACGCGCTCGCGCGCCGGCTCGAGGTCGACGAAGAAGACCTGCCCGTCCTGCACGAGGCGGTCGAGGCGCGCGGCCTCGACGTCACCGACGACTGCGGGCGCAGCGGCGTACCGGCGACCGACTACGCCAACAGCGGCCTGGCGTCCGCGACCAGCGATGCGCTCGGCCTGTTCCTCAACGAGATCCGCCGCCATCCGCTGCTGACGGCGGCCGAGGAGGTCTCGCTCTCCAAGCGCATTGAGCAGGGTGACGCCGCCGCCAAGGAGCGCATGATCAACTCGAACCTCGCGCTCGTCGTCTCGATCGCCAAGAAGTACCCGCAGAACGAGCTGCCGCTGTTGGACCTCATCCAGGAAGGCATCTTCGGCCTCATCCGCGCGACCGAGAAGTTCGACTGGCGTCGCGGCTTCAAGTTCTCAACCTACGCGACGTACTGGATCCGCCAGGCGATTCAGCGCGGGATCGAGAACAAGGCGCGCACGATCCGCGTACCGACGAACATCGCCCAGCGCGAGCGCAAGATTCAGCGCGCGACGCGTGCCTTGAGCACGAAACTCGGGCGCGACCCGACCGACGAGGAGATCGCCCAGGAGACCGAGCTCGAGCTCGCGCAGGTGCAGGCGATGGGCAACATCGCGCGCACCGTGACGAGCCTCGACCGGCCGATCGGCGAGGGCGGCGAGACGGCGATGGGCGAGCTCATCGGCGACGATCGCGCCGGCCCCGCCGAGGAGGTCGAGGTCGCCCTGCGCGACAGCGCCCTGCTGCGCGCCGTCGCCGATCTGCCCGCCGACGAGCGCCAGGTCGTCGAGTTGCGCTACGGGGTCGACGGCGCCGACGGCCCGGTCGGGCTGCGCGAGGCGAGCCGGCGGCTGGGCAAGACCCAACCCGAGACGCGCGAGCTCGAACAGCGGGCGCTCGAGCGCCTGGCGGGGCTGCGCGAGCTCGAAGCACTGCGCGAGGCGGCGTAGCACGATCGCCGCCCCGCGTGCGCAATGAGGCCTACCCGCCGCACTGACGACGCAATTACTTCAGGACCATGACCGAACCCCGCATCCTGGGGTGAAATTCACAGAAGTAGGCGTAGGTTCCCGCCCTGGAGAACGCCACCGAGCCGTCCTCTCCGCCCCCGATCGTGCCGCTGTCAAACGCACGCCGCTCGGCCTTGTCGGTGACGGTGTGGGGCTCTTCGTCCTCGTTGACGACCGCGACCTTCTGGCCGACCCGAACCGCCGCCGGATCGGGCTTGTAGAGGAAGTCGGAGATGCGGATCGTGTCTGTCGGCTTGGGCTCGGCGGCCCCTGCGCCGCCCGAACCGCCGGAGTCGCCGCCGCACCCGGCCAGCAGAAGGGCGGTCAGGGCGAACGCAGGAATCGCTTTGCTCATGTCTTGCTGAGCGTATCCGCAGGCGACGCGGATCATTCGCTGGGGCGAAACGGTTAGGCGGGATTAGCTACACACAATGAAAGGGTGTGCTGCTGTACCGGTTCCATGCGCGATGCTAGGGGGGTGAGCCGCCACGCGCTCGTCCCCACTGTTGCGCTCACGCTCGCGGTCGTGCTCGCGGGTTGCACGCGGACGATCGACAGCGACAAGGCCGAGCAGACGATCTCCGTCGGCACGGCGCAGCGCACGGGCTCGAAGGTCACCAGCGTGGACTGTCCGAGCGACCAGACGGCGAAGAAGGGCAACACGTTCACGTGCCGCGTCGTCGCCGCCGACGGAACGCGCGGCCAGGTGCTCGCGACGGTCACGGCCGATACGGGCAGGGTCAGGTTCCGTGTGCCATTTCGAAACACGAAGACGACCGAGCGCTCGATGGCGGTCAAGCTCACGCGTCGCAGCGGCCACCCCGTGAGCGTTGACTGCCCGGACATCATCGCCAGGCGCAAGGGCGTGGTCTTCATATGCGCGACCGCGGGCAAGTCCCGCGGGCGCGTGCGCGCCAGGCAGATCGACGGCGACGCCAACGTGCTCTATCGCCAGCTCGAGGGCAGGTAGATCCAATGCGCCTTGAGACCGTACGCGTAGCGCTCGTCGCGGCAGCCGTGCTCGCGGCTGCCGGCTGCGGTGACTCGAGCTCGGGCGACGGCAAGGCCGCTCGCACCGCGACGAGCGCCACCGGCGGCGACCTGGCGCGCGACGTGCGCCAAGCCGAGCTCGCCACACGCGCGACCCCACGCGATGGCGATGCGCTCGCGCGCCTCATCCTGCTGCGCTTCCAGGCCGCAACCGCTGCCGGCAACCGCACCGCCGGCAGCTTCAGCGCCGCCGGCAAGGAGCAGCTGCGCAGGGCCGCGGCCGACTGGGCCCGCTACCTCGCGCTCGATCCCCGCGCGCCGGATCTCCAGCTCGCCTCCCTGATGGTGCAGGCATTTGGCGCCAACGCCCTCAACGATCCGCGCCGGGCGGTGGGCGCGCAGCAGATCGTCGTCGCGCGCAGCCGGCCGCCGCAGGCGAGCCTGTATGCGCAGCTCGCCCTCCTGCACTACCGCGCGAAGCAGCCTGACGCGGGAGACCGGGCCGCCGCACGCGCTGTGCGGCTCAGCCCACTGAACCAGCGCGGACCGTTGCGCCAGCAGCTGCGCGAGCTCAAGTCGCCGCCGGCTTCGCAGGGCCCGTAGCGCGCGAGCCGCGCACGAGCAGCCACGTGAGCCACAGGCCGAGCGCGAACAGCGGCAGGCCCATGGCGGTGCGCGCGACGCCGAGCGCGACCACCGCGCCGGCGAGGTACAGCGGCAGCTGTACGAGCAGGCGCAGCGCGAACAGGCCGGCCCACAGCCAGCTCGCGCGGATGAACGCCTGCATGCGCACCGGGTCGGCGCGCCAGTTCCCGGGTTCGCCGTCGAGCTGGCCGACGATCACCCCGACGAGCGGCCGCCGGATCGCGATCGAGACGACGAACGCCGTCGTGCTGACCGCGTTGACGAGCAATCCGGGCAGAAAGAAGTTCTCCGCACGGCCGCTGCTGCGGGCCACGAAGGCAGCGAACGCGACACCGACGAGACCCGACAACGCAAGACGCGGAGACTCGCGCCGCGCAAGCCGGATGACCGTCAGCACGAGCGCCAGCGCGACCGCGACGCCGGCGGCGATGTCGATGTCCGACCCCGAGATGCTGTAGGCCACGACGAACGCGACGCCCGGCATCGTCGTCTCCGCCATCCCGACCGGGCCACCGATCGCCTCTGCGAGGCTGGGCGGGCGCTCGTCGTCGAACTTGACCGGGTTGGCCATGCCCTGATCATGGCGCACCGCCCGCATCGTCGGCCCGTGCGCGCCGGGCCGTCTGGATTGCGATGATGAGACCCATGCCAAAAACGAGGATCGACGAGGCCGACGGGCTGACCGTCGCAGCCGTCATGCACGCGCAGTTTTCGACGCTGCCGGCAACCGCCACGATCGGCGACGTACGCGATTGGTTTGCGGCCAGCACGAGCCGCCGCATGGCGTTCGTCGCCGACGGCGAGCGCTACGCGGGCTCGCTGACCCCGGCGCAGGTGGCGGGCGACGTCGATCCCACCCGGCCGGCGGTCGAGTTCGTGCAGGAGGGCCCCACCGTCGCACCCGATGCGCCGGCGACGTCCGGCCGCGACCTCGCGCTGCAGACCGACTCGCGTCGCGTGCCCGTCGTCGACCGCGAAGGGCGCCTGCTCGGCGTCGTCGCCGTCACGGGCGACCTACGGTCCTTCTGCGGGACCGGTTAGCAGCGACTGTCGGCGCCTCCGCCCGACGCGTCTGGGACCATCGTCGACAGATGCGCGCTCGTGCAATCCTCAGTGCGGCCGTGCTCCTGCTGCTCGCGCTACCAGTCCAAGCCCGGGCACAGGCACCGGCCGGTGCGTACACGCCCTGCCCGCTGGTGCCCGGCGCGATCGTCTTCGAGGTGTCCGGCACCACCTGCGAGGCGGCGTCGCCGCTGGTCAGCGCGCTCCTCGCCCAGCCACCGGACGGGGCGGCGTCCGTGCTGGCCGGCGCCGGCTGGTCGCCGCTGCGCGCGCGGCCCACCAGCGCCAGCGGCCAGCACGACCTGATCGCTGTCCGTGGCTTCGCCACGCTGCGCCTGCGGCGGTCGGGGGCTGCGCCCGATCTCGACGGCTGGCAGGCTGGCCGCGAGCTGCTCTTCGCGCGCAAGCGGCTGGTCGGAGGGCGGCCCGCGCCGCGCGGTTCGGCGCTGTGCACGTCTGCGTTCCTCGTGCGCATGCGCAGCGGCCGCCTCGGCGGGCTGAGCGCCGCACACTGCGGCGGGCTGCGCAGGGACCGCACGGTGCAGCGCCGCAATGCCGCGTTGCGGCGGCCTCCGGCACCGGGCATCGTGCTCGGGCGCGTGCTGCGGATCCTGACGCGCTCAAAGCCGCTCGATGCGCTCCTGCTGCCCGTCACGCAGGGGCCCAATCGTACCCCGATGGCAGTGGTCAATCGGGGTATCGACCGCCCGCCCTGGCGGGTCGCCGGGACGGCGCAGCCGCGTTCGGGGCGCCGCGTCTGCATGACCGGCCGCACGAGCGGCGTCGACAGGTGCGGTCGTCTGCGCGGCTCCGGGGTTCGTCGGCTCGTGAGCAGATGGGCGAAGGTGACCGTCCGCTGCACGGACATCCAGGCGGCCCAAGGCGACAGCGGGGGACCCGTCTACACGGCACCGGCCCCCGACGGCACCGTGCGCGCCGTGGGGATCGTGACGCTGATCGCGCCTGTGCTGGGCAACATCATGTGCTTCACGCCGATCAACCCGGTGCTCAGGGGCCTGGGTGCCAAGCTGGTGGCCGCGTCTCCCTGACGCGACGGAGCGTTCGCCACGACCGGTTCCAGGGTATTCGCGATCCGTGTCGGTTCTCCCTGAGGCACGTGGCGAGGTCAGCGAGCAGCTGCTCGGCGCGCTGACAGGACCCGTGCAGACGGTCGCGCCGCTCGCCTGCCCCGCGCCGCCGGACCCGCTCGCCGACGATGACCTGCAGCTCGCGCTCTATCTCTGCTACGAGCTGCACTACCGCGGCCTGCCGGGCGTCGCCGCCGAGTGGGAGTGGGAACCGAGCCTGCTGGGGCTGCGGCGCGAGCTCGAGGCGTGCTTCGAGGCTGCGCTGCGTGCGGCCGTGCCCGAGCGCGACGGGCCGAGCGCACCGGAGGAGATGGATCTCGCCCTGCGCGCGGTCGCCGACGCAGACGACGCCCCTTCGCTGTCGCGCTTCATCGAGCGCCACGCGAGCCTCGATCAGGTGCTCGAGTTCATCGCCCACCGCTCGGCCTATCAGCTCAAGGAGGCCGATCCGCACTCATGGGCGCTGCCGCGGCTCAGCGGTAGGCCGAAGGCGGCGCTGGTCGAGATCCAGGCCGACGAGTACGGCGGCGGCCGCGCCGAGCGCATCCACGCCCAGCTGTTCGCCGACGCGATGGACGCGCTCGGCCTCGATGCCGCCTACGGCGCCTACGTCGACCTGGTGCCCGGGGTGACGCTCGCGACGGTCAACCTGATGTCGCTGTTCGGGCTGCACCGCAACCATCTCGGGGCGATCATCGGGCATCTCGCCATGTTCGAGATGACCTCGTCGGTGCCCAACGCCCGTTACGCCCGCGGACTGCGGCGGCTGGGCTGTGGGGCTCGGGCGACGGCTTTCTTCGACGAGCACGTCGAGGCCGACGCGATCCACGAGAACGTTGCCGCCGTCGACCTCGCCGGCGGCCTGGCGCGCCAGCAACCTGCCCTCGCAGGCGACATCGTGTGGGGGGCCGCTGCGCTCGTCGAGCTCGACGGACGCTGCGCGCGCCACCTGCTCGGCGCATGGGAGCTGGGGGAGAGCTCGCTACGCGAGGCGCTGCCGGCGGTCGCCGTCTGAGTCGCTAGACGGCTCGGGCAGGTTCGCGTCCGATCTCGGCCGCGCTGGGCACGCGGAAGCCGACGAGCCGGTGCGTGCCATCACAGAACGGCCGCATGCGCGACTTGCCACAGCGGCACAGCGCGATCGTGTCACGGCGCGACTCGATCGGGTTGCCGTCCTGGTCCTCGAGTCGAAACGGTCCCCGCACGAGCAGGGGCCCGTCGCGGTAGGCAGTGATCCGCGTGTGCTCACCGTCGCCGCTCACCGCTCGCCCTCCGTCGTGCCCTGCTCGCCCGCGATGTGCTCCGCTCGCTCGCGGCCGGGGTGGTCCTTGGGCAGGTCGTGCGGATTGATCTCGTCGTGGGCCTCGGGGGTGTCACCCAGCGCCGTCTCGTCGTCGGGCGTCATCGGCCCGAGTGGCTCCTCGGCCTCGTCGTCGTGTGGCGGCGCGTGCTCGCGCTCCTCGTCGTCCATGTGCACGTCCTGTTCCTCGCTTGGCAGGGCAGCGCTCCTGCGCCGGGCCTACCCGCTGACGAAGCTCTCCATCTGTCAGCGCGTCAGCTCTTCTTGCCCGCCACGGCGCGTTGCAGCTGCGCCTTGTTCATGCGCGACCGGCCGTCGACGCCGAGCTTCTTGGCCTCGTTGTAGAGCTGGTCGCGGTTCGGTCCCGTCGCGCCACTGGAGCCGGAGCGCAGGCCGCCACGACGGCCGGACGAGATGTCCTGCGTCGACGTGCGCGAGCGCTCGCGCGATTCGCCCGCACGGGCGCGCTCCTTGTTGACCGTGCGCGCCGCGATCTCCTCGGCACGATCCTCGGAGCGGCCCTGGTCGAGTTGACTGTCCTTGATGTGCTCGTATTGACGAGCTCGTTTGGTGCCCTTCTTCACCCCGCGAGGCGGCATGGCAGCTCCTTTCAGCTAGGGACTCACCCGCCCCTCCTCTACCCGCCCGCGCGCGTCGCCATGATGCTCAAAGAGACCGCTGATCGCCGGCTGCTCCGGGCCCAGGTCGCAGCGACACGATCGCCAAACTCGAGGGCGCGACGGTACGGCCGCTGGACATCCTGCGCTGAGCGTCGGCGCCGCCGGCGCTACTCGGCGCGCGCGACGAGCGTCTCGAGGACCGCTGCGATGTCGCCGTCGCGATGGGCGGCGCGCTGCAGCCCGGCACCACCGCCGTCCGCCAGCAGCCGCGTGAGGTCGTCGAGCTGGCGCTCGCAGCGCAGATCGCGCGCGGCCGGCCGCACGAGCGCAACGGTCTCCTCCAGCAGTTCGGCGACCGGCCGCATGCGGTCCTCGCCGTCAGGCAACGTCGCCTCCACGCCGCCGCGCGCCGCGCGAAACGAGGCCTCGTCGAGGACTTCGCCAGGCGGTCCCTCGACCGGCTCGGCCTGGGCCGCGTGGCGGGCCAGCGCGTGCACGGCGGCGACGACCGCGGCACTGTCCTGCGGGCTGACCTGCGTGTCCAGCGCGCGAATCTCGACGGTGCCCAGGCGCGGGTGGGGACGCAGCTTCCACCAGTGATAGGTGTAGTCGGGCACCTCGGCGACGCGCGTCAGCCGCGCGGTGGATTGCGTGAAGTCATCGAAGTCGGCCATCGCGCGGGGCACGCCGGCACGCGGCCAGGAGCGCAGCGTCAGCTCGCGCGCCGAGGCCAGTCCGGTGTCGCGGCCGTGGCGAAAGGGCGAGTTGGCGGCGAGCGCCTCGAGTAGCGGCAGGTAGCGGCGCAGGCCGTTGAAGACGCGGATCGCGGTCGGTGCGTCGGGCATCCCGACGTGGATGTGCAGGGCGCAGACCGGCGTCGCGCCCGCGTCACCCAGCAGGTCGCGGATGCGCTCGTAGCGCGGATTCTCGGTGGTCACCGAGTCGCCCTCGACCGCGCTCGGGTGCGTACCGCACGCGATCAGGCCGACGCCCGTGGCGAGCACCGCGTCACGCAGGGCGGACAGTTCGGCGACGGCTTCGTCGACGGTCGCGCAGATGCCCGTGATCAGCTCGATCTGACTCTTATGAAGCTCGTTCTTGACCTCACCGCGCTCGAGCTCCCCAAGTCGCTCGAGCACCTCGGGGCCGTCGTTGAGCAGGTGCCCGTCGTCCGGATCGACGACGAACAGCTCCTCCTCGAGCCCGAGCGTGAACGGCTCCTCCTCGCCGAAGTGCTGCTCCTCGTCGTCATCCATGCGCCAGGCGAGTTACCCGTGTCGCTGCTCGCTTAGACCTTTGCCGACGGATGACCGAGGCCTCGTAGGCTCACGGCGTGTCAACGCTCACCCGCCCACAGCTCACGGCCGCGCTGGTGGCCCGCCAGATGCTGCTCGAGCGCCGGGCGCTCGCCCCCGAGGAGGCGATCCGCCGGCTCACGCCGTTGCAAGGACAGGACCCGCCCGCGCCGTACATCGCTCTGGCCGCGCGCCTGGACGGGTTCTCGCGCGACGACCTACAGGCAGCGATCGAGCGGCGCAGCGTCGTCAAGACGACGATCATGCGCCTCACGCTTCACCTCGCGGCCGCGGCCGAGTACCCGGCCTACGCGCAGCTGACGCGGCAGGCGCGGCTGCGCACATGGCGCAAGACCTATCCGCACCTGGACGAATCCACGGTCCGCGCCGAGCTCGCTGCCTGGCTTGCCAGGCCGCGCACGAACGACGAGATCCGTGAGCGCGTGCGCCGCTACGAGGGCGTGACCGACGATCCGTGGACAGCGGTCGTCTTCGCCCGCACGCTGCTGGCACTGGCGCAGCTGCCGCCGGCCGGATACTGGGACGACCGTCGGCGGCCGAGCTTCATCGTCGACCCGCGGCCGTTGCCCGACCCGGTCCAGGCCGCCACGCTCGTGCTGGCGCGTTACCTGGCCGCCTTCGGCCCCGCCGGCCGGCGCGACGTCGCCGCGTGGGCGGGCGTCGCGCAGCGCGACTTCGCCGAGGCATGGACACGGCTGGCGACCGTCTCCTACCGGGACGAGCACGGCAACGAGTTGCTGGACCTTCCCGGCCAGCCGCTGCCGCCCGCAACGACGCGGCTGCCGGTGCGCCTGCTGGCCCGCTGGGACCAGGCGCTGCTCGCCTACGCCGACCGCGAGCGGATCCTGCCGCTCGAGATCCAGCCGCTGAAGCTCACGCTCAGCGGCGACGCGACGGTGACCGTCGACGGGCGCGTCGCCGCCAGCTGGCACATGCAGCGCGCGGGCGGAGCCCTCAAGCTCACCGTCACCCCGCACGTCGAGATCCGCCGCGCGGCGCGCGCGCAGATCCGCTCCGCAGCCCAGCGCACCGCGCGTTTCTGCGAGCCGGACGCCCGCAGCATCGACGTCGCCGGCGTATAGCGGCGTCCCGAGCGGCGCCGCGTCGCTTCAGCCGGGCTCGTCCGGGTGCTCAGCCTGCTCGTCGAGCTTCTCGCGCAGGTAGGCCGCCTTGTCGGCGCGCCGGCCGGCGGCACGCGCCTCGGCCCCCCCGGACTGCTGCTCGCGCTCACGCTCGGCCTGCTCGCGCTTGTCCTGCTCGATGCGCAGCGTCTCGGTGGTCGGCTCGTCGTCATCCATCGGGCTCTGGGCCGAAGCATCGCGCACGAGCCGGCCTCACGCGGTGGCGATGACGTGCGACACGCGCGCACCGGTGAAGCGCTCGACGCGGTGTGGCAGGTCGGCTGCCATCCAGCGCGACACACCGGTCGGCAGCGTCGCGACGATGACCTCGTCAAACCGGCGCGGATCCCACGCCTCCTGGACTGCCACCATCGGGTCGGCGTCGCCCACGACGCCGTCGACCGGCACGCCCGCCTCGTGCAGCCCCTCCAACGCTCGCTCGAGTCGCTGCGCCGTTGCAGCGCGCCGCGCGCTCATCGAACCGGCGCCGCTGGATGCGGGCGCGACAAGCGTGACCTGCACGGGACCGGCCGCGGCACGCTGGACGAGCACGTCGAGCAGCTCGGCGGAATCGATCGTGCGGTTGGCGATGACGAGCAGCTTCGTGGTCCAAGGCATGGACAGCACCCCCGCGTGCGTTAGTGACGTTCGATGCGAACTTACGCCTCGGAGCACCGTTGCACAACCGGGTGTCTACGATCGTCAGACATGACCGCGCGTGAGCGCTGGAACGAGCGCTTCGCAAGCGCGGGCCTGGCGCCCAGCCAGGACGCGCCGGCGGAGTGGCTGCTGGAGAACGAGGCGCTGCTGCGTGAGCTGCGCGGCGACGACAAGCTGCGAGCGCTCGACGTCGCCGCCGGCAACGGGCGCAACGCGCTCTACCTCGCCGCGCTGGGCTTTGAGGTCGACGCGGTCGACATCTCCGATGTCGCCGTCGACCAGCTGCGCGCGGCAGCGCACGAGCGCGACCTGCCGGTGCGCGCACAGCTGCTCGACCTCGAGAGCGGCTCGCTCCCCGAGGGGCCCTACGACGTCGTCGTGAACATGAACTACCTCCAGCGCGACCTGTTCGGCGCACTCGCGGCTTCGCTCAAGCCCGGCGGGCTGCTGCTGTTCGAGACCTTCGCCCCGGCGCACATCGAGCAGCTGGGCCAGCGCGTGAACCCCGACTACGTCTTGCAGGACAACGAGCTGCTGCGTGCCTTCTCCGCCCTGCACGTGCGCCGCTACGGCGAAGGCGTCGCCGACCGCTCCGGTCGCCCGCGCGGCGTCGCGAGCCTCGTCGCGCAGCGACCTGCTCGCAGCTGAGCGCTACGCTTCGAGATAGTTGCTTGAGCAACGGCCGCTGGGCCGGAAGGGAAGCTCCCGTGCACGTCGAGATCTGGTCGGACATCGCCTGCCCCTGGTGCTACATCGGCAAGCGCCGCTTCGAAGCCGCGCTGGCCGAGTTCGAGCAGCGCGACACCGTGCGCGTCACATGGCGCAGCTTCGAGCTCGACCCCGATGCTCCGACCGAGCGGCCCGTGGACGGTGCGACGCACCTGGCCCAGAAGTACGGCACGAGCCACGAGGAGGCGCTGGCGATGCTGTGTTGCATGACCGAGGTCGCCGCGGGCGAGGGCCTGGGCGGGGGCGGCGCTGGGAATCAGGGCCGTGCCGTTCTTCGTCGTCGATCGCGCCTTTGGCGCGTCAGGAGCGCAGCCACCGCGGGCGCTGCTCGAGCTGCTGCGTCACGCGTGGGCCGAGCGACCCGAAGCCCTCACCGTCATGCCAGAGGGCGCGGCGTGTGGGCCCGAGGGTTGCTGAAGGCCGAGCGCGAACGCCGGCGCCGCAGCACGGCAGCGACGGTCACCACGTACGCGAGGTGGTCGGCGATCTGCGGCGCGACCGGCAGCGCACGGATGCGCGGGAAGCGCCGCCCGACGAACCCCAGGTCCAGCGCGGCGATCGCCAGGCCGGCAGCAGGCGCCCACGTCGCAGTTCGCCGCTGCGGCAGAACCGCGGCGAGCACGAGCGCCCAGCCCAGCGACAGCGCGAGGTGAGCGATCGCCGCGGCCGGCAGCAGGCGCGACACGCGCCGCTCCTCGTCGCCCAGCAGCAACGTGCCGGCGGCAAGTGAGGCCTCGAGCGGGTTGCGGCGGGTCATGATCGCGTGCGCCGTCGACGGGACTCCGCTGATGACCGCCGCCGCGCAGCCTGCGGCGAGCGCGTCGCACAACCATTCGCCCAGGGACGCCGTCACGGCCGGAGTCCGTCCGTCAGCGCCTGCAGGCCGGGCAGCGTCCGGCCCTCGATCAGCGCCAGCGCCGCGCCGCCGCCGGTGGAGATGTGCGTGATCTGATCCTCGAGGCCGAACGAGGCGAGCGCGGCGATCGAGTCGCCGCCGCCGGTGACCGTGACCGCGTCGGTCTTCGCGACCGCCTCGGCGATCGCGCGCGTTCCGTGTGAGAACGGCTCGACCTCGAAGGCGCCGACGGGGCCGTTCCAGAAGACCGTGCCGGCGTCGGCGATCGCCTGCGCGTAGATCTTGCGCGTGCGCGGGCCGATGTCGATCGCCTCCCAGCCGTCGCCGATATCGATCGGATCGGCGATGCGCAGCTCGGCGTCGGCGCTGAAGCGGTCGGCGATCACGAGGTCGACCGGCAGTCGCAGCCGCTCGAGCGTGGCGGGCTGCGCGAGCACCTCGCGGGCAGCCTCCAGGCCGGCCTCGTCGCACAGCGAGTCGCCGATCCTGTGCCCCTGGACGGCGAAGAACGGGTAGCTCATCCCGCCGCCCAACAGCAGCAGGTCGGCGACCTCGAGGAAGCGGTTGATGACGCCGATCTTGTCGGCCGCCTTGGCGCCGCCGAGCACGGCGACGAGCGGCCGCTGCGGATCGCGCAGGATCGAGCTGAGCGTCTGCACCTCGCGCTCGAACAGCAGCCCGGCAGCGGAGCGCCGGACGTGGTGCACGACGCCCTCGGTCGAGGCATGCGCGCGGTGGGCGGTGCCGAAGGCGTCGTTGACGTAGACGTCGGCGAGGGCGCCGAGGCGCGCCGCGAGCGCCGGGTCGTTCTTCGTCTCGCCCGGCCAATAGCGGATGTTCTCGAGCATCACGACGTCGTCGCCGGGGATCTGCTCGAGGTCAGGCGCTACGACGACCGGCTCACCCAGCAGGCCGGCGAGATGCTCGGCGAGGGGCGCCACCGACAGCGCCGGGTCGCGGCCCTCGGGCCGGCCGAGGTGGGTGACGAGCAGCAGCCTTGCGCCGCGCTCGCGCAGCGCTTGCAGGGTCGGAACGGACTGACGGATGCGGGTGTCGTCGCCGATGGCGCCCTCGTCGAGCGGGACGTTGAAGTCGACGCGCACGAGCGCGCGCAGGCCCTCGACATCGCCGAGATCGTCGAGCGTCCTCAGCCCGGACATCGGTTGCCTGCCGCCTGCATGTCCGCCCCGGCCGACAGGATTGGCGACCACGATAGCGACGGATCCCTATGCTGTCCGGCTCGCGCGGAAGGCCTGCGTGCTTTGTTCGACCAAGGGGAAGTCGGGATGCTCGCAGTGTCACAGAGGACGCTCGTCGTCGCCGTCGCGCTCGTCATGGCGCTCGCTGCGCCGGCCGGCGCGGCCAACAAACCGCTGTTCGGCGCCTGGACGCCAGGCGATCCTTACAGCGGCACGACGCCCGGAACCGACGGGCTGGAAGGTGCGATCGATCGCCGCGTCGACATCGTTCCGTGGTATCAGAGCTGGGGCGGCGACGGCTGGATCTCGTCGGTGCAGCCGCACATGTTCGATGGCGTCAAGGCCTCGGGCCGCATCCCGCTCGTCACCTGGGAGCCGCACGATCCCAACAACTGGGGCGTCGACCAGCCCGACTACCGCCTGGAGCGGATCGTGCGCGGCGACTTCGACGCGTACATCACGCGCTGGGCGGACGACCTGCGCGCGATCGGCACGCCGGTCTACCTGCGCACGATGCACGAGATGAACGGCAACTGGTATCCGTGGGGGTCGACCGTCAACGGCAACTCGGCGCAGCTGTTCCGCGAGGCATGGCGGCGGATGCACGACATCTTCATGGCCCGCGGCGCGACCAACGTGCGCTGGGTGTGGTCGCCGCTGAACATCGACGTGCCGGGCACGGCGGGCAACACGCTCGAGGATCTCTATCCGGGCGCGCAGTACGTCGACGTGCTTGCGACCGGGGGCTACAACTGGGGCTCCGAGCGGCCCGACTGGGGTGGCTGGCAGTCGTTCTCGACGATCTTCTCCGGCGCCTACGAGCGCCTGAAGCGCCTCGGCCCGCAGCCGATCTGGATCACGGAGGTCGCCTCCGATGACCGCGGCGGCGACAAGGCGGCCTGGGTGCGCGACATGTTCGCCACGGCCGCGGGCATGGATCGGCTCGAGGCGATCGTCTGGTTCAACGAGGACAAGGAGCGCAACTGGCGCGCGGCGCCGACGCCCCAGGTGGCCGCGGCGTTCGCGAACGCCACGGCACAGACCGCGTCAAGCCCGTAACCCAGCGCTCTTCCGGGCGCCCAGCGGCGCGAACGTGGCCAGCCGGTCGCCGATCGCTACATTTCGTTGCATGAGCAACGTCCTTCTCGTTGACGGTCCGGCGGCCGCCGGCAACGGCACTACGCAGAACCTGCCGTCCGAAAGCGAAGCACTCGACGCCTACTCCAGCGTCGTGACGACGATCGCGCGCGACCTCGCGCCATCGGTCGCCAACCTGCGCGTCTATCGCCGCGTGCGCGGGGGACGGCGCGTCGCCGGCGGAGGCTCGGCATTCGTGCTGGCGCCCGACGGCTTTCTGGTCACGTCGGCGCATGTCGTCGAAGGCTCGGCGCCGGGCGGCGTGGCGTCGTTCGTAGACGGTCGCGAGCTGGCGTTCACGGTCGTCGGCAGCGACGCGCTGTCCGACCTCGCGGTGCTGCGCGCCGAGGGGCGCGATCTCGTCCCGGCCGCGCTCGGCGATGCGGCGACGCTGCGCGTCGGTCAGCTCGTCGTGGCGATCGGCAACCCCAACGGCTTCGCGGGCTCGGTGACCGCCGGCGTCGTCTCCGCGCTCGGCCGCTCGCTGCCGGTCCGCTCGGGCAGCGCGCGACGCGTCGTCGACAACGTCATCCAGACCGACGCGGCTCTCAACCCCGGCAACTCGGGCGGGGCGCTCGTCGATGGGCGCGCACGGGTCGTCGGCGTCAACACCGCGGTTGCGGGCGTGGGGCTCGGTCTCGCGGTCCCGATCGACGTGCACACGCGCCGGATCATCTCCGCGCTGATGGCCGACGGGCGCGTGCGCCGCGCCTACCTCGGCGTCGGCGGTGGCGCGCGGCCGCTACCGCCGCGCATCGTCGCCAGGCTCGGCCGCGATCGCGCGATCGAGGTTGTCGAGGTCGTCGAGGGATCGCCGGCGGCGCAGGCGGGGCTTCAGCCCGAGGACCTGCTCGTTGAGGCCTCGGGAGTCGCGTTGCGCGGCGTCGATGACCTGCAGAGGCTCATGACCGAGGAGATGATCGGGCAACCGATCGAGCTGATCGTCGTGCGCGGCGGCGAGGAGCGCCGGATGTCGATCACCCCACGCGAGCTCGTCTAGTGACCGATCGTTCTTGAGGCCGGAACCGTCCGTCACTTCTGCATCGCATGCGTGCTCAAGACCACAGATCATTCGAGCCGCGGGCGCGAGCTGTCTGTCGTGCACGCGTCGCGCCCAGGTCCGCGGCCGCGCGGTCGACGAAACTGCGGCACTGAGGGAGACGGGAGCGGTGCGGGCGGGGGTCCGCGCGCTCAAGTGACGGATGGTCAGCCGGGCCGCAACAGTCCGTCATCGTGGCGCGGTATGCACGCTCAAGTGACGGAGCGTTCGGTGAGCGGGCGCGATCCGTCACTTTGAGGGCGTGGACCCGGCCCGCCGTTCGCGGACAGCCGGCGGCTCAGCTCGCGGCTCTGACCGAGGCGATCGACGGCAGCCGGCGCGCAACCTGACACCAGCTCGCGCCGGCGTCAGCGGAGCCGAAGATCTCGCCCGAGGTCGCACCGAAGTACAGCTCGAGCTGCGGTCCGTCACCGATGCCGTCAAACGCCTTGCGCAGCACGGACAGCCACGCGCCGTGCTGCGGCAGCCCCTCTCCGTGCGGCTGCCAGCTCGCGCCGGCGTCGCGCGTCTCCCACACGAGCACGCGCCCATCGGGCGTCAGCCGGTCGGCGGTCGCGACGGGGATGACGTAGGCGCTGTCGGGATCGGCCGGGTCGACCACGACGGGGAAGCCGAAGTCCGAAGGCAGCCCGTCGGCGATGCCCGTCCACGACTCGCCAGCATCGTCGGAGCGATACACGCCGCCGTGAAACTGCATGAACATCCGCTCGGGCCGGCCCGGAGCACGCTCCAGCCCGTGCACGCACAGCGCAACCGAATTGCCCTGCGCCTGCTCGGGCAGGTAGTCGGCGACGATGCCGCGATTGCCCTGGCGCCAGGTCGCTCCGCCGTCCTCGGTCAGCCAGACCCCGGCGGCCGAGATCGCCAGCGCCAACCGCTGCGGGTCCCCCGGCCAGGGCACGATCGTGTGCACCGACAGGCCGCCCGAGTCGCGCCGCCACTGCGGCCTGCTGGGCTGCTCCCACAGCGGCACGTTGAGCTCCCACGTCTCGCCGCTGTCGTGGCTCTCGAACAGGACGGCGGGATCGCCTCCCGCATACAGCGTCGTGTCGTCCTCACCGGCGACGATCACCCAGATGCGCTTGAGCGCCTGATCGCCGCCCTTGGGTAGCGCGATGCCGGTCGCCTGCTGCCACTCGGCGTCGAGGTCGTCGGCGTACCAGATCTTCGGACCGAAGAACGTCGAGGTAACCGCGACGAAGTAGCGCCCGGTGCGCGGGTCGCGGGCCGCGAACTCCACCGATTCGCCGACGAACGCGCGCGTCACCAGATCGAATTCCCGGCCCGGCTGACCCTCGAGGACGAACAGGCCCTTGCGCGTCCCGACGAGCAGCTGCGTCATCGAGGCGTCGTCGTCATCCGCCCGAGATCGCGGGGAGGATCTCGATCTTGTCCTCCTCGCTGACGGCGGAGTCGGCCTGCGCCTGGTCGCCGTTGACGAACACGTTGATGTGCTGGCGGATCTGCCCGCGCTCGTCGAGTATCCAACCCTCGAGCGCGGTCTGCTCTCGCTCGAGCGCCTGCAGCAGCTCGCTGACGGTGTCGCCTGCGGCACGGTGCTCGGAGACGCCCGCGACCTTCTCCAGTTGCCCCCGAAGCCTCACGATCGCCACGCGCTGATGATACAAGCGAGTCTCGCGGCAAGCCGCGCCGCAACGCGACCGGTCGTTCGCCGCGGGGCGGACGCATCAGCGGCCTGCCGCAGGTAGCGGATGTTTCGTTTTTGTGTTCTGGGTCATACTTCGCGTTAGGCGGAGCGTCGATGTCGAGGCGTGTCAGCTGGACGGCTTCGGGGCGGGACGCGAGCGAGCGCAGAAACGCCGTTTCGTTCGTGGACCCTCACAAACAAGGGGGATTCGCATGACGGCTCAGTCGCCGATGATGATGCGCTGCGAGCGCTGCAGGGCGGCCATCAGCACTACCGAGGCCACCGAACTGATCCGCTTGGGCGTGCGGTGCGGGGTGTGCGGCGGGACGCTGACGCTCTGCGGCGGAGGCCTCGAGCACCTGGGCGGTGACCATGGCGACGGCTCGCGCGGTGACCAGGGCGACGGCTCGCGTCCGTCGTCCGAGCGCCGGCTGATCGGCGTCCTGCGCGAGGCCGAGGGGCGGCCGGTTGCCCCGCAGGCGCTGACGCAGGCCGGGATTCACGACCCCGCGAGTGCGATCTACGAGCTCGAATGCGCCGGCTATCGCATCGAGCGCGCTTACGCGGAAGCTTCGATCGGCCAGCGCCGCTTTCTTGGCTACCGGCTGTGGCAGGTCGGCCAGCAGTCCTCCGGAGGTCACCCAGCCCGCGGGTGAGCTCTGGAGAGCGGACGTACCGGCGCAGCCGCGATCCGCTCAAACGCGGCTGGCATACTTGCCCAGGTGTCAAGCCGCGTCATTCTCTTCTCGACCGACGCCTGCACCTACTGCGTCCACGCGAAGTCCCTGCTCTCCAAGCGCGGGGTGGCGTTCGAAGAGGTCAACCTCAGCGAGCACCCGCAACTGCAAGCCGAGCTCGCCGAGGTCACCGGCCTGGAGAGCTTCCCGCAGATCATCGTCAACGGCGAGCCGCTCGGCGGCCTGAACGAGCTGCGCGCAGCCGAAAAGAACGGGACGCTGGCTTCGTGGAGCACTGAGTAGCGCCGGGCCGGAAACGCTCCTGCGCGTTGGAGCCCGGGTCTCTGCGCAGGAGAGCCCGGGCCCGCTGACTGACTACGCGCCGCCCGGCTGCGCCAACGGCTCCGGCGAGGGCCGCACCCGCAGCAGACGTGCCGCCCCCGGCGGCAGCCACCAGTTCCAGCGCCCGAACAGGGAAACGACCGCTGGCACTAGCAGCGCTCGGATGATCGTCGCATCGATCAGGATCCCAGCCGCGAGGCCGGTCGCGAGGATCTTCACGGTCTCCGGCCCGGAGGCCATCGCCGCGAACGAAACGCAAACACGATCAGCGGAATCCAGGAGGCGAGCGACCCCGTGGCCGCGATGCCCCACAGCAACAGGAAGGAGACGAGCACCGAAGAGATCGCCATCGCGAACTGAGGCTCCTCTCCGCAAGCACCGCGAGAAAGGGCGCTCGACCCGCCGACGGGCGCGCCCGCCGGGCAGGCGCCGATCCAGATTCGTCTAGACCGCCGGTGGGCTGTCGAGCTGCGCGCTGCGATGCTCGAGCCGGTCGCGATCTGCGCGTGCGACCAGCTCCGCGGCCGTCTCGTCGGCTGCAAGCTTGGCGAAGCCCGTGCCGATCGCGCCACTGACAGTGCCATCGGCAAGCACCGCTGCGATCGTGTTCATGCGCTCGCGTGCCCCCTCCAGGGTCATGTTGAACATCGCGAGCAGGAACTCGTCGTCGCCCATGCGAACGATCAGGTCGTAGGAGCGCATATGCCCCTTGATGATGCGCGTGAGCCGTTTGAGCAGCTGATCGCCGGCGCTCTGGCCGTTGCCGTCGTTGAGCGCCTGCAGGCCGACGACGTCGAGATAGATCGCGACGAGCCGACCGCCGGTGCGCCGGCAGCGATCAAGCTCCTGGTCGAGCTCGGTCACACCCGCCGCCCGCGTGCGTACTCCCGTCAGGGGGTCGGTCTCGGGAACGCCGATCTGGCGCGCCGGAACCACGAGCTGGCGCACGAGCGCCTCGCGATCGACGAGGGCGCGCAGCCGTTCGTGGGCCGAAGACTCGCGGTCCTTGGCGGCGTCATGGCGGTCGTGGGCGGCAAGCGTGCGCTGCGCGGCGGCCTGTGCGCGGTCCTCTGCGGCGCGCTTGCGCTGTGCGGCGTGTTTGGCGCTCGCTTCACCGTTGAGCCCGCGCACACCCTCCTCGTGGTCGTAGGCGGCGTCGCGCTGCGCCATCGAAAGGCTGTGCGCCTCGGCCGCGTGATCTCGCGCCAGCGCCGCGACATCGCGCGCCTGCGCGGTCGCGTCGCGCTTCTCGGCGGCGTCCAGACGCGCCTGGGCGCCCTGCTGGCGCTGGCGAGTGGTGCGCTGGCGCAGTTCGCGGGTGGCGTGGTGCTCGTCTTGGTCGGTGCCGGCCGCCAGGTCGCGATCGCTGGCGGCCTGATCGCGGTCGGCAGCCAGCTGGTCGCTGTCGGCGCTCGTCTGGTCGCTGTCCGAGCCCGTCTGGTCGGTGTCCGACAGCGTCTGCTCGCTGCCGGCGATCGTCTGCTCGGCGCCGCGAAGGCGCGGCTGCTCGGGGCCGTCAGGCGACGCGTGGGGCATCATGCGGCCTCGAGACGCTCGTGATTTTCCGTCAGTGGGTCAGCTGGGCTCCGCATCGAACCCCTCCTGTCGTCCGCGCTCTATGGCTGGACAAAAGCGCCGGGCAGAGAGCGAAGCGAGAACCCGGCGAACGTACGCAGGTATTACCGTAGCAGTCTGCGGAGTTCACGAAAAATCTCATGGACGTTCGATGCGAGAGGCGTGTAAGCCCTGGACGGATGGCGGTAAACCTGGACCTTGCGACACGATGCGCAGCAGCGCGTCGACGACGGCGGGGTCGAATTGGGTCCCGGCGTTGGCACGGAGCTCAGCCTCTGCAGCAGCTGCTTGCATGGGCTTGGCACGGTAGGGCCGCGAGCTGATCATCGCGTGGTAGGCATCGCAAGCGAAGGTGATCCGGCTCGCGAGCGGGATCTGCTCGCGGACCAAGCCGTCGGGATACCCGCCGCCGTCACAGCGCTCGTGCTCGGCACGAATCGCAGGGGCGAGAGGAGCGAGCGTGTCGATCGACGCGACGATCCGCGCGCCGATGACCGGGTGTGTACGCATGAGCTCCCATTCGCTGTCGTCGAGCGGCCCCTGCTTGCCGAGCACCGCGTCGGGGATCCCGATCTTGCCGATGTCGTGCAGCAGCGCCACCCGCTTGACCTCTTCCACGAAGATCTCGGGCATGTTCAGCTCGCGCGTGACCTGCACGGACAGCTCGACGACCGCCTCGCTGTGGCGACCTGTATAGCTGTCGCGCGCATCAAGGCCGGCGAACAGCGCGCTGAGGGCAATTGCCTCGTCGCGGTGATGCTGCGCCGTGCGCTCGATCTCGCGCCGCTCGAGCTCGTGCGCGAGCATCCGTCCGAGCACGCGCAGGAAGGCGACATCGCGGTCACGCAGCCAAGGTGCCGCAGGGTGGCTTGCGCAGCACAGGGTTCCGTACAGGCGCCCGTCGCTGAAGCTCACCGGGACGCCGACGTAGGAACCGAGGGTCGGCACGAGATCGGCGACGCGCTCGTCGTGCTGCGCGTCGGGGATCAGGTTCGGCAGGCAACCGTCGACGACGCGCTGGCCGAACGCATCGTCGATCGGGATCGTGCTGCCGGGCTGCAACCCGAAGGACCGCCCGTCGCCGTCCACGCTCTGGATGATCTCCTCGTCGGCGGTGAGGTGGCTGCAGTAGGAGACGTCCATGCCGAGGTGCTCCCGCGCGGCAACGAGCACACGCAACTCCGACTCCTCGGCCTCGGCGAGCGCGGCTGCGGCCTCAAGACGATCGTACTCGCCGGCCATTCGCAGCTCGGCGGCCGCGCGTAGCGGCGCGCCATTTGAGTTGGGGTCCCTGGACGTCGTCATCACGCCCTATCAATAGGGCTCGACCAGTGAAGCAGATCATTTCGCCAGCGAACAGCCTCGTCAACCTTACTTGACGCGATTGCCGGAAAGGCCTGTATTTACCACAAAAAAGGCGATCGAACCTGGTGTGGTTCCTGCACATCTACTCCGCGCGCGCGGGCGCGGAGTAGGTTCAGCCGAGCCCTCCCTCAAGCAGGCTGACGAGCTGCCGGCGCAGGCTCGCTAGGCTGGGCGGTGCCGGTGACCGATGTGCTGACAACACGACTTCGCACCAGCCCGAGCCGCCCTGCGACCGGCACCGTGCTCGGCCCGCGTGCGCTGAACCGCGCGCTGCTGGAGCGCCAGCTGCTGCTGCACCGCCACGAGCTGTCCGCGGCTGAGGCGCTCGAGCATCTCGTCGGGCTGCAGGCGCAGAACCCCAACGCGCCCTACCTGGGGCTGTGGACGCGGCTGGTCGACTTCTGCAGCGACGACCTGGCCGAGCTGATCGCGGCGCGCAAGGTCGTCCGGCTCGCGCTCATGCGCTGGACGCTGCACGTCGTGACGGCCCGCGACTGCCTCGCGCTGCGGCCCGTCCTGCAGCCGGTGATGGAGCGGCGCATGCAGGCCTGCTTCGGGCGACACCTCGGCGGTGTCGAACTCGGGCGCCTGGCACAACTCGGGCGCTCGCTGGTCGAACAGGAGCCGCGCTCGCTTGGGGATGTCGGACGACTGCTCGCCGGGGAGTGGCCGCGCCACGAGCCGCGCGTCCTCGGGCATGCCGTGTCCGCGCTCACGCCGCTTGTCCACGTGCCACCGCGCGGCATCTGGGGGCGCAACGGCCGCGCCATACAGACGACGGCCGAACGCTGGCTCGGCCGTCCGCTCGAACGCGCCACGGAGGCCGATTCGCTGATCATGCGCTACCTCGGCGCGTTCGGGCCGGCGACCGTCGCCGACATCCGGACGTGGTCGGGCCTGACCGGGCTCGGGCCGGCAATCGAGCGTCTGCGCCCCAAGTTGCGCAGCTTCCGCGACGGGCACGGCCGCGAGCTGCTCGACGTGATCGATGGTCCGCTGCCTGATCCCGACACGCCCGCGCCGCCGCGTTTTCTGCCCGACTTCGACAACGCGGTGCTCGCCCACTCCGACCGCACGCGGATCGTCGCCGACCCGGATCGCAGGCGCGTCCTGAAGCCCAAGACCTTCCTGCTCGACGGCTTCGTCGGCGGAACGTGGCGCCTGATCCGCGGTCGCGGCATCGTCACGGCCGAGGTCACGCCGTTTGGCCCGATCGCCTCGGAGGATCGCATCGCGCTCGCCGAGGAGGGCATGCGGCTGCTGAGCTTCATCGTCGCCGGCGCCGAGGAAGACATGCGAGTCAACGTTCGCTTCCTCGGCGAGAACCGCTGCTAGCAGCCGCCGCCGAAGGGCCAGGCAAACGTGTCGCGGCTCACGGCGGTGGGCGCGCCGGTCGAGATGGTGACTACAGCCGGAGGCGCCCCCACGCCTTTCGCTGTGATCATCGCAATACCGCAGTGCGGAAGTCCCCTCCGGACCGGAGGGGGCTTTCGTCGTTCCTTGAGGGTCTGCGGACCCCGGGCTACACTGCCGTCGCCGTTCCGCCGGCAGCACGACGCAACAAGCCAGAGGGCTCCTCAAATGCCGAGGTGTCGGCACATGCGAAGCCCCGCTCCCAGGCGGGGCTTCGTCGTTCCGGCCGCGAGCGGGTAGGGCACCGATCCATGAGCGTTCTCAGACCGCCGGGTGACCTCGGCGACATCCGCTTCTCGCCCGGAGCCGAGGACTGGATTGAGTTCGGCCCGGTGGACGACCGCCAGCGCGTCGCATTTCATGACTACGCGGCGCTGTACGCCGTGCCGGGCCTCTATGAACGGGTCTTCTACGATGAGCTCGGCATGTGCTCGGCGCAGCAGGTCGTCGGCCTGTACGCCGGCGCGCTGCGGCAGCTCGGGCGGCCGCCGGCCGGCGAGCGAGTGCTCGATCTCGGCGCGGGCAACGGCCTCGGCGGCGAGGAGCTGCGCCGAATGGGTGTCGGCCACGTCGTGGGCATCGATCTCGAGCCTCAGGCCCGCGAGGCCGCCCGCCGCGACCGGCCCGGGATGTACGACGACTACCTCGTTGCGGACCTCGCCGGCCGGCCGGAGGCGACGCTGACCGCCTTCCAGCCGACCGCGGTGCTCGCCCTCTCTGCCCTCGGTCCCGGCCATGCTCCGCCGGCGGTGCTCGACCGCGCACTCGGGCTTCTGCCCGCAGGCGGACTGTTCGGGTTTGCTGTGACACCGGCGCTGCTGGCCGAGAGCGATGACCTCGCCGGGCGCGCGACCGGCTACCCCGCTTACCTCTGCGAGCTCTTCGCCCAGCGAGCCGACGAGCTCGCGCAGCACGCCTACGTGCACCGCCGGCGCACCGACGGCTCCGATGACCTCGCGGTCGCGTTCGCCGGGCGAATACGCGGATGACTAGCCCAGGTCGCGGGTGAAGGTAGTGCTGTCCCCCAGCGGACGGTAGATCTGCTTGAAGTCGAAGGCGTAGTCGAAGTCGTCCTTCTCTGACTCCTGAGCGCCCTCGATGTCCACGTTGTGCACGATCACCAACTCCTCGTTGACGTGCGACGCCTGGATCAGGCAGATGCCCGACGGCGCCCATATGCCCGAGCCGCCCCAGAAGGGCTCACCGGTCACGCCGTGGCCGCCCACGGCGTTGCACGCGATCGTCCACATCTGATTCGTGGCCGAGGAGGCCGGCATCACGTAGTCCCACAGGTCGCCGTAGTAGTGGTCGCTGCGCAGGTTCATGCCCGGGTAGTCACGGCCTCCGGCGGCCCGCCACGAGGCGATCTGCACGATGGCGTCCACCTCCTGCACCATCGAGTACTCACGCAGCAGCTCGCTGAAGAGGTAGTCGTAGCACGTCGTGAACCCGAGCCGGCCGTGCCGGGTCTGCAGGACGAGGCGGTCGTCGCGGCCGCTCTCGGTGTAGTCCTTTTCGATGCCCGGCAGGAAGACCTTGTCGTAGGTGTTCTCGTCGGCCAGGTAATCGGAGTTCCGGCCGACGACGAACGTGCGGTTGAGAAAGCGGTCGTCCGCCTCGGCCGCGGTCAGGTTGTTGAGCACGATCGCCTCGAGGTCATCGCCGAGCAGCGGCTGCAGCTCGCTTTCGATCCAGTCGGCGTGGTTCTTGGTGACCGCTTGCTTCATGTACGCCAGGCAGTCCTCGCGCTCGCCCCAGAAGTAGCCCGACAGGCAGAACTCGGGGAACACAGCGATGTTCACACCGCGCTGCTTGAAGATGCTCGCCGCGCGCAGGATCTTGTCCTTGTTGGCGTCGATGCCCGGCACGTCGGCGTGGATGTTGGCCAGGCCCACCGAGAGCTTGGACTCATCGTCGGAGTAGCTGCGCTCCGCGACCAGAAACTCGTCAACGCGCTCCATGAGGAGGATTATCGCCCAGCAGGGCGGCGTACGTGATCGTCAAGTCGAACCCGGCGTAAGCAGTCGACGGCGAGGCGGCGGGTGGCTGTTCCACGGCCCGGAAGCTGATCTGCCTCGTCCCGACTAGCGCAGGTAGCTATATGCGCTCAATGCACCGACGCATTCTGCATGTCGAGAACGTGATCCACCATAAGCTCGTAGCGCACAGCGTCACCGTGCTCAGAATCGCCGTCGGCGCAGTGTTCCTGGGCTTCGGGGTGCTCAAGTTCTTCCCGGGGGTCAGTCCCGCGGAGAACCTGACGCAGGCGACGACGCATCTGCTGACCTTCGGCTTGGTTTCCGATGGCGTGAGCATCGTTGCGATCGCCACGCTGGAGTGCTTCATCGGGATCAGCCTGATCGCCGGCCGCTGGATGCGCGCTGCGATCTGGCTGCTGGCGATCCAGTTCGTCGGGATCCTGTCGCCGCTCGTGCTGCTGCCCGAGCGCTTGTTCGCCGGTCCGAGCGGCGCGCCGACGCTGGAGGGCCAGTACGTTCTCAAGGATGTGATCCTCGTCGCCGCCGGCATGGTCATCGCTGCGGTGACGTTCCGCGGTGGCCGTCTGGTGCGCGGCGATCTTCCCCCGTCCTCGGCGATTCGCGCGGGCGTGCCGCTCGCTGGCGAGCAGAAGCTTCGCCTGGTCCTCGAGGGTGACGGTGATCCGCTTCGCTTCGCAGAACTGGCTGAGCGACACGGGATCTCCGAAGCCCAGCTGCATGACTGGCGCGAGGTCGCGCGCGCGTCGGCCGCACGCGCGCTCGCCGAGCATGACGCGCGAACCGAGGTGCCTGTCAGATGAGCACAACAGCGCACAAGACCTGCGGGGATTGGGCTAGTTCCTAGCCCTGGGAAACGATCTCGTCTCGGGCCAGCGCGATCACTTCACGCTGCAGCGCGGGCAGCTGATACAGCGTGCCTCGGATACGTTCGCCCTCGTCGCGCTTGACCGCGTTGCGCTTCAGATGCGCGCAGGCCATCGCCTCGGCGGTTGCGGCGGTAGATGTCGATGCTTCGGTCAACTCAGCCATGCGGATAGCTCCTTCAGTGCATCGGGACGGACGTAGTAGTAGGCCCACAGGCCGCGGCGCTCGGAGTCGACGATTCCGGCCGCGCGCAGCTTGGCGAGGTGGTGCGACAAGGTCGGTTGGGAGACGTCGAACAGCGGCACGAGCTCGCACACGCAGACCTTGCCGGCGTGCAGGCGTAGCACATCGACGAGCTGCAGGCGGATCGGATCGCCGAGCGCCTTGGCGACCGTGGCCATTCGCGCCGCGTGCTCGCGCTGGACCTCGGGATAGACGATCGGCTCGCAGCAGCGTTCGCCGGCTGGACGCTTGCGTTTTGGGGCGAGTTCCAGATCGACGCTCATCGATTTACAAATATCGATTGAAGTCACATCTGTCAATCGATAGGTTGGCGCAGCATGAGATACGTGCTGTTCGTGTGCAACCACAACGCGGGGCGCTCGCAGATGGCGCAGGCGTTCTTTGAGCGCCACGCGCCCGCCGGCTTCCGCGCCGAGTCCGCGGGTACCAACCCTGCGAAGCAGGTCCACCCGGTGGTCGCTGAGGCGATGCGCGAGGTGGGCATCGACATCTCCGGGCGGCGGCCGCGGCGGCTGCTCGTCGAGATGCAGCTGCACGCCGACTGGGCGGTGACGATGGGCTGCGGCGATGCCTGCCCGTACGTCCCGACGCGCGTCGAGGATTGGGAGCTCGAGGACCCAGCAGGCCTGGATCTCGAGGGTGTGCGCGCGATCCGCGACGACATCGAAGAGCGCGTTCGCATGCTCATTGAGGACCGGCTACCGGAGATGCTCCACGACCGCACGGCGCACCAGCTGCGACTCGTGCGGCTGCTGCCCCAGCTCGTCGAGGAGTTCGAGGGAGTGTGCTCGCCCGAGGAGATCCGCGCCTGCGCCGACGTGATCCTCGGCGAGTACGACGGAGCGCCGGTGCGCTCGTTCGTTCTTCAGCTCGCTCACCGACGCACGCGGGACTGCCTGCGCGCCGAGGTCTGCGAGCCGCTCGCGCTGGCCTGACCGGTGGAGCGGCCCGATCTGCTGCGCCGTTCGTGCGCCGAGGGCCTCGCGGCGTTCGCGCTCGTCTTCGCCGGATGCGGCGCGATCATTACCGACGCGACGCGCGACGGAGCGCTCGGTACGACCGGCGTCGCGGCCGTCTTCGGCCTGATCATCATGGTGATGATCTACGCGACCGGGCACCTCTCCGGCGCGCACATCAACCCCGCCGTCACGATCGCCTTCACCCTCACGCGCCACTTCCCGATCAGAGACGCCGGTGCATACATCGCGGCGCAGTTGACCGGCGCCACGGCCGGCGCGCTGTTGCTGCTCGCCGCGTGGAGTGACAAGCCGGCGGCGCTCGGGGCCACGGTCCCCAGCATCCAAACCGGTCCGGCGATCGTCTACGAGATCGTGCTGACCGCGCTGCTGATGTTCGTGATCATCGCCGTGGCGACCGATACGCGTGCGGTCGGCGCCGCCGCGGCGATCGCGATCGGCGGCACCGTCGCGCTGGACGCGCTCTTCGGCGGCCCGCTCACGGGCGCGTCGATGAACCCCGCGCGCTCGTTCGGGCCCGCGCTCGCGGCCGGGGAGTGGACGGACTTCTGGATCTACGTCGTGGGGCCCGTCGCCGGCGCCACGCTGGGCGCCGGCGCTTACCAGGTCATCCGAACGCCGGAAGTGGCGTGACGGCCAATGTTCTGTTCGTGTGCCTGCACAATGCCGGGCGCTCACAGATGAGCCAGGCGCTATTCGAGCGCGCAGCGGCCGGAACCGGCCACGACGCCGCGTCGGCCGGGACGACGCCCGCCGACCGCGTGCATCCCGAGGTCGTCGAGGCGATGGCCGAGCTCGACATCGACGTCGCCAGTCGCACGCCCCGGCTGCTCACCGACGAGCTCTCCCAATGGGCCGACGTCGTGGTGACGATGGGCTGCGGCGACGCGTGCCCGTACGTGCCCGGGACGCGCTACATCGATTGGGAGCTGCCCGATCCCAAGGGCCGCCCGCTCGACGAGGTGCGCGCGACGCGCGACGACATCGCGGGCCGCGTCCAGCGGCTTGTGCTCGAGCTGTAGGCGCCCCGCGGCCAGGCGCCTAGGATGCCTGCGATCGTCTTGACATATACCCATATGGGGATATCTTGTGCCCATGGCAAGAGCAGCCACCACAACGGACGCGTTCAACGCGGTGGCCGAGCCCCGGCGGCGAGAGATTCTCGACGTCCTCGCCGGCGGGGAGCGACCGGTGAACGACCTCGTGGCGCTGCTCGGGCTGGCTCAGCCACAGGTGTCAAAGCACCTGCGGGTGCTCCGGGAAGTGGGAGTGGTTGACGTGCGTGACGAAGGACGCCAGCGGCTGTACCGGCTCAACGGTCACGCGCTCAAGCCGATCCACGACTGGGTGAAGAACTACGAGCGCTCGTGGTCGGAGCGATTTGACCGGCTGGATGTCGTGTTGGCGGACCTCAAAGAAAAGGAGCAAGGAGATGGTGGCGATGACGAGTAGCGGGACGGCGACGGTGACACTGCCCACCGATGAGCAGATCCTCATCACGCGGGAGTTCAACGCGCCCAAGCACCTGGTGTACAAGGCGTGGACCACGCCAGAGCTGGTCAAGCGCTGGTGGAGCGGAGATCGCGGCGAGGTGACGATCGCCGAGATCGACCTGCGCGTCGGCGGCACGTGGCGCTACGTGATGGTGGCCAGCGACGACCTCGAGGTCGGCTTCCACGGCGAGTACCGCGAGATCGTTCCGAACGAGCGGATCGTCTCGACCGAGGTCTTCGAGGGCATCCCCGGAGTCCCCGGAGGAGAGGCGCTGAACAGCCTCACGTTGACCGAGGTGGACGGGCGCACCACGCTGGAGATCCTCGTCGAGCACAGCGACAAGGAGACGCGCGACATGGTCATCGAAACCGGGATGGAAGCCGGCATGCAGGAGGCGATGGACCACCTCGAGCAGGTCGCGATCTCGCTTCGCTGAGCCGGCCGTTCGACGACCCCGACCAGGACGACAGCGGTGTGTTCCGCGGGGCAGGGCCGTACATCGCCTGGTTCAAGGACCCAGCCGGCAACGTCCTGTCCGTGCTCCAAGAGAAGTGATCACGCATTCGCCAGCACCGCGCGGCGGGCTTTGCCGTTGGAGTGCGAGGTGCGCGGCGGTGGCGCGATCGGCGCCAGCGCATGCAGCTCGGCCTCCAGCAGCGCGGGCAGGTCGTGCACGTCTTGCAGCGCGTCGGGATCGGCATAGCAGCCAAGGAACAGCTCCTGGCGGTAGCGGACCATGCCGATTGCCAGCGCGTGCCCCTGGACGAGCGGGACGACGGAGTAGACCTCCTGCAGCTCGCAGCCCAGCAGGTACAGCGATCCGCGCGGCGCCGGCGGATTGGAGATGGTGAGGTTGAACTGGCGCGGCGCGGCCAGCGCCCGCGCCACCGGCGAGCGCAACGGCGCCGGCAGCAGTCCGGCCGCCTTGTACAGCGCCTTGACGCCTGCGGGCCGATCGTTGTCCTTGAGCAGCCGCGTCTGGTCGCGCACGTAGTCCAGCCGCGCCCGTGCGCTCGTGAGATGGGTCGGCAGCGGAATGCTGACCATCGCGATCTGGTTGCCGGCAGTGGTGTCATCGATCCGCCGCGTGCTAACCGGGATCATCACCTTCAGCGGCGCATCCTGCGGCTCGCCGCGTCGCCGCGCAAGCGTGCGTAGCGCCCCGGCCACGACCGCGAGTCCGATGTCGTTGAGCGTGCCGCCGCCGGCGCGTGCTGCGCTCAGGTCGTCGCG
>Ga0136630_1000054_pt1 | contig 30694 bp, 23 predicted proteins | sample AntDrymUQ5682106_2_FD_105496 | JGI IMG/M metagenome (GOLD analysis project Ga0136630, IMG submission 105496) | Polar desert sand microbial communities from Dry Valleys, Antarctica - metaG UQ568 (21.06) | ecosystem: Environmental > Terrestrial > Soil > Desert | place: Antarctica: Dry Valley...
GTCGTCTTGCTGTACTTCTCGAAGCCCGTACCCAGTGTCATCTGTCTGCTCATTATCATCCTCGGCTGTATTCGGTGCGCCTACCGATCAGATCGCGGACTTTTGCAGAGGTTCCCTAAATAGCCTGCGGATTCTTCCCGCGCCAGAGGGTTTCAATCCACTGGCGAAAGGCAGCACGTCGGGGATCCTCGCCCCAGGACCCGAAGGCCTGGCTGCCGCGGCGGCGATTTCTCCCGGGAACCGCTTCTTGCTGTTCAAGTCCGACGAACTTGAAGAACTTGTCGTGCGTGAATTGCGCGTGGATGAGGACCGGGTTTCTTTGAGTTGGTCTGGCCCGGTCCAGGGGTCGAAGTGGAGCTTCGACTCGCAGGCCTACGCCACCAACCGCACCTTCCGGGTTTTCGGTTACAACGCCCCGACTCAATATATGGAGGCGGTCGAGACCCCGGCTGGTTCCGGAGACTTCATCTGGACGCGCCGAACGTTGGCTGACGCAGATTACACGTACACGATCACGAACAGCGTTCTCGAGCTGGATTCGAAGTATGAAGGAATCGCCGTTGGCACGCGGCTGCTGATCTCCCAGCCCGGTACGAACGACTTGGTAACGGTCACCGCGGTGAGCCAGGGACAGGCTACTTTTCTGGCGCCTTCCGCGACGACCTCCCCCGTCCAGGATACGGTCACACGGGTGACTCTCTTGGACGCACCATCCACTATCTCCGACCGCAGAACCACTGTCATTTACGAGATCACGAGTCCGCGAATCCGGTTTTGGGGGTACCGCTACCCGGAGAAACTGAGCGGTCCTACCATCTATATCGCTGCGCGCCGCATCGATTCCGAAACCGTGGAGATTGGGCGCTCCATTGAGAACAATGCCTTCATACCGGGCGTGCAACTTCCGCTGAAGACCATCGAAGCAGGGCGTCAAGTCATTCTTCGCGACTCGGCCGGAGAGCCAACGGCAGCGGAGGTTACCGGCGTCGCCGCGACCGGTCTCGACGTTACCTTCAATACTACGCCCGATGATCTGACCACAGCCCTTGAGTTGCGCCTTGATGCGGAGCAGTCCCAGCGGCTCACCGGTCTGCGATCGGCTGCTCTCCCTGCTCCCATCGCGCTGACCAGCCCCGAGCGCGAGCTGAGCGTCACCATTGGGGCCTTGCTCCCCCGAACGATTAAGTTGAGCACAGCCCCCGCGAACATCAGCGCCGCCGCTGCCGCGCTTCAAGTCAGCCTCACAGCGTCTCTTCCGCTCACGCCAGAATTTGCACTGTGCCGCGTCGAGCACGCCGAGAACACCTTGATCGTTCTTACAGGAGTGTCGGGACTGTCGATCACGTTTGGCCCTACCTCCGCCGATCCCACGACAGCCGGCGAACTGGGCTTGGTCTCGCCGGGCGCGTTCCGGATCGACGCGCTCCTCTCGGGCGACCTCACCGTGTTCCCCGCCATCACCAACCCGCTGCGGGAGCTCTCGGTGACCTTCGGCCCCATCGGACCCCGCACAGTAAGGCTGACTTCGGCGCCCGGCGATCTCAACAACGCCATGACCCCCTTGCAAGCGGCGCTTTCCAACGCCGATCCGGCGCCGGCTTTCCAACGCGTCGTGACGATGGTGGTTGGTTCCCGGATCCTCATCCTTCCCGGAACTGGCGGGACATCCATCCAGGATTATCTCGCCATCACACTTCAGTCCGAGTTGCCGTTCCAGTTCAACGCGAGTGCGGCGGTGCTGCTTGGCAATGTTGCGCTCGCGAGCCACGGCGAAAAAATCACTGACGAAGTCTTGGGAGATGGCGATGCTTCAGCCGCTTTCCAGAAGTTCGAGCTGCAGAGAAATCCACTCACCTACATACCCAGCGCCAAACCTGGCGGAACGGAGTCGACTCTTCAGGTGATGGTCAACGACGTCCTGTGGACCGAAGTGCCCAGCCTCTTTGCCAGAGGTCCGGCGGACCAGGTCTACACGACCCGGATTGCCGATGACGGAACCGTGACGGTCGGTTTCGGTGATGGACGCTCTGGCGCGCGCCTGTCTTCCGGCCGCGGGAACGCGGTGGCGGATTATCGCGAGGGCTCTGGCCTCAATGGCCGAGTTACGGAGGGTTCACTCCGGACTCTGCTGGATCTGCCCGTCGGCTTGAAGTCCGTCACCAATCCCTCGGAAGCCACTGGAGGGGCCGATCCGGAGTCGATTGAACAAGCCCGCGAAAATGCTCCCACCACCGTCCGTACTTTCGGCCGGGCCGTTTCTCTGCGCGACTTCGAGGACCTAGTGCGCTCCTCCGGCGAGGTCGCCAAGGCGTTGGCCACTTGGGTGTGGAACCGCGAGGCCCGCGCCGTGCATCTGACTATCGCGGCGCAAGAGGGACAGCTTTTCGTTCCGAGCGATCTCGCCCGAATTCACGCCAGCCTCAATACGCAGCGCGATCCCAACCACGCTCTCTTCCTGGACAACTACGTTCCAGTGGCCGTTGTCATCAAGGCTACTGTCCGTGTGGAGCCTTCTTTCGTCGCCAGCAATGTCGCGGACGCCTCGACGACGGCTTTATTGAAGGCTCTCTCTTTCGATGCCTTGCAGTTCGGCCAACCGCTCGCGCTCAGCGACATCTACGCTGTCTTGCAGGAGGTGGGGGGCGTCGCCTCCGTCGATATCGACATCTTCCACTTCAAGAACCAGTCCGCCGGGTTCCTCGCCGCACGCGGCGCGACCGCAGATCCGGTGCAGCGCAGGTTGCGCATTTTTCCCGCCCGGCCTAACTCGATCCCGTGGCCGCCTGCGTTGCCGGCGGAGGTCGCCGCAGTCGAGACGCCGTCAGAGGACATAGAGATCATATCACGTCCGGCGGCTTGCCGGACTAGGAGGCAGCCATGAGCAACGGCATTGGCGATCCCGACCGGCTCTACGATCTGATGCCCACGTTGTACCGTGAGCGCGACGAGCGGGAAGGATTCCCTCTACGTGATCTCCTTCGCATCGTGACCGAGCAGGCCGATATCGTTCACTCCGACATCCAGCTCCTCTGGGACAATTTCTTTATCGAAACCTGTGAGCGCTGGGCCATCCCGTACATCGGCGATCTGGTCAGCAACAACCTCCTGAACGATGCCCAGAGCCTCAAGGCCCCCGATACAGCCCGCGGATTGTTCCCTGACCTCACCGGACCGGATCTGCGGGCCACGAACGCCATTCGCACAAGAGCCGACGTCGCCAAGACCATCTACTACCGGCGCCGCAAAGGCACGCTTCCGATGCTCGAAGAGCTGGCCCGAGATGTCACCGGCTGGGCCGCCCATGCCGTCGAGTTCTTTGAGCTGCTCATTTGGAATCAGAACCTCAATCACATTCGTATGCATAGCACCGGCTGCCCCGACCTGCGCAGTCCGGAAGCCGTCGACCGCCTCAACGGCCCGTTTGACTTCATGAGCCACACTGTGGACGTGCGCTTCCCGCGTCAGGACGAAGGCTGGTACAACATCCGCAATATCGGCTTTTTCCTGTGGCGGCTTCGAGCCTATCGCGTGGAAAATGTCATCGCGCGTCAGGGCGCTTTGCCTTGGCAATTTCACTTCAGTCCTCTCGGCAATCGCGCTCCGCTGTTTTCACGGCTTCGACGGGAAGGGGACGAAGCGGGGCTGGCCACCGAATTACACGTCCCCGGTCCCATTCGGCCCGCCGCTTTCTTCAAGGATCCAGACGAATTCTACGGTCTCACCTCCAACGACAGCATGGTGGTCATCCGCGATGGAGTTGCTGTGGCGGTCGCACAGATCCGGTGCCGGGATCTGGAAACCTGGTCCCAGCCGGTTGGAAACATCGTGGGAATTGACGCCCGCCGCGGCCGCATCGCCTTCGGCACCACGTTTGTCCCGGTCACGAGCGTCGATGTGCATTACCACTACGGCTTCAGCGCGGATCTTGGTGGAGGTCCGTATCCGCGCGCGAAATGGCTGGTCCATTCCGAGGTGCCCGCCGTACGCATCAATGTGCTCGAAGGCGGAGCCGCTCCCGACTTTCCGTCGCTGAACGACGCGATAAATGACTGGGTAACGCGGGGCCGCCCCAGCACGGTGATCACCATCCTGGACAACCGCAGCTATGCACTCAGCTCGCCCCTGGAACTGGCCGACGACAGCTTCCTGGTGATTCAAGCCGGCGACGGCAGACGCCCTCACATTTTGCCCGCTGGCGGAGAACTCGAGGTGCCAGCGGATCATCCCGGCGCGGAACTCACTCTCAGCGGGCTGCTGGTGGAGGGCGGAATGCGCGTGACGGGCGAAACGCAGATCCTGCGCCTCCTCCACACTACCCTTGTTCCCGGACGCGCCCTGGACGAAGATGGCGCGCCTAGTACGACATTACCCAGCGTCATCGTCGAAGGCGTGGACGGCGCCGGCGCAACGATCAACGCGGCCTTCCGCCTCCAGATCGCCTTTAGCATCACGGGACCGCTAAGGCTACCCAATCATGCCGATAGTTTGGCACTGCTGGACTCGATCGTGGACGGCTTGGGCGGCGCGGCGATCGCTGCTACGGGTACGAACGACCAGCCCGGGCCACCCGGCACGCTCGAGCGGGTTACGATCTTCGGACGCTCCTTCTTTCGCAAACTTCCTCTGGCCAGCGAGGCTATCTTCACCGAGCCGGTGATGGCCGATCAGCGCCAGGAAGGCTGCGTACGGTTCAGCTTCGTACCTCATCAGTCCCTCACGCCCCGGCGGCACCGGTGCCAGCCAGACCTCGAGATCGCCACCCAGATCGAGCGTGCGGAGAAGAATGGACCCCTTACGCCCGTGCAGAAGGCGGCGATCATCGGCGAGGTTCGCGCGCGCATCGTCCCATCGTTCACTTCTATCCACTACGGCGACCCCGGCTACGCGCAGCTCCACCTGAACTGTCCCGTGGAGATCCGCACCGGAGCGGAAGACGGCGCGGAAATGGGCGTCTTCTCTCATCTCAAACAGCCACAGCGGGAAACGAACCTGAGGATCCGCCTGGAAGAGTATCTGCCTTTCGGACTGGATCCCGGAATCATTTATGTCACCTGAACTAGGAGGCGCCCATGGCCGGCGATTACACAAGATTCACATTTAAGCCCCAAAGGGACTATTCGGGGGTCTTCAAACAGCAGGGCCGCGTCGATCTGGATGCCGACTTCAACGAGCTGATCGAAACCATCGACCGGCGCTGGCGCTCGGAAACGATCGACATCATAAGCCACTGCGTCGTCCCCAATACGACGCCCGACGCGTTCCTGATCACTCCAACCGCAATCAGCGCCTTTGATATCGGCATTGGCCGCATGTACGTCGATGGAATTCAGGTGGAAAACCACGGACTCCCACCGCTCGACTATCAAGCTGATCTCGGCGAGATGCGCGGTACGGCGCCCACCCCGTACAATGACCAACCCTATCTTCCCGCCCCGCTGCCCCCAGCCTTGGCCGCAGCCGCCAATACCACCGACCTCATATACCTCGACGTCTGGCAGCGCGAGGTCACTGTCCTCGAAGATCCCTCCATCCGCGAAATCGCTCTCGGCGGCCCCGATACAACTACACGCATCCAGTCGGTGTGGCAGGTCCGCGCTCTCGAGAACGTAGGGAGCCACGGTTGCGACGATGACATTGACATCTGGGACCAAACTATCGCTCCATCGGCGGGCCGGCTCACGACTTCGGCCATCGCGCCCCCCGCCAGCGACGACCCATGCATCATCTCCCCCAGCGGCGGCTATCGAGGCTTGGAGAACAGGCTTTACCGTGTCGAAATCCACTCCACGGGTCCCATCGGTGGCGGCGCCCCCGCCAAGTTCAAATGGTCCAGGAATAACGCCACCATCGCGTCCACCGTCTCCGCCATCCCATCTCCTACTCAGGTGACGGTTCAGCAGGTTGGCCGCGATCAGGTTTTGCGATTTGAGGTCGGGAACTGGATCGAAATCACCGATGATTTCCGTGAGTTCCAAGGCTTGGCGGGCCACATGGCGCAAATCACGGCCATCGACGAGGCCAACCGCATCTTGACCTTCGCCCCGGCCATTCCCGGCGCGGTGAATTTCGACGCTACCGATCCCTCACGCCATACCCGGGTGCGCCGTTGGGATCAGTCGCAAAACGTGGATGCCAACGGACTCCTTGACGTGACCGCAGGTCCTATCGACATCGAGGACGGGATCCGCGTCAGCTTCAGCCTCGATCCGGCGGGCGGCAATTTCAAGATCGGAGATTACTGGGCCTTCGCGGCCCGGACGACGGACGGATCCGTAGAGGTCCTCCAGAATGCTCCACCCCGCAGCATTCTCCATCATTATTGCCGGCTTGGCTTCATTCATTGGGGTACCGATATCCAAAGCACGACCTTCACGGACTGCCGCGAGCACTGGCCCCCCCTCTGTTGTGAGGCCGGCTGTACGGTCACCGTCGGCGACGGCGTTGACAGCCACGGCCAATTCACCGACATCCAGCAGGCCATCAATGCACTGGGGAACCGGGGCGGCGTTGTTTGTATCGGGCGCGGGTTCTACACGGTAACAACCGGCCTGTTGCTCGACAACACCAAGAGCAAGGTCATTCTTCGAGGCATGGGGCCGGCTACCCGCATCTTTTTCGCGCCGGCAGAAGGCGCGCCAAGAGTGTTTCTCAACATCGAGCGTACTGAGCACGTACGCCTCGAGAGCGTGTTCGTCGTTTCGGTGGCTGCCGAAGCCCTGGTCAGGATTACCGAGTCCCACTTCTGCCGCGTCGAGGACTGTATATTGGTCAACCTGCCCGGCCGGCCCGATGACCAGATCCCGGCCGCCCGAGCGATCGACTTGGCCGGAGACTGCAGCCACTGCGAGATCGCTCGTAACGCGCTCCTGGCGACCAAGGCCGTGACTTCTACCAGCGGACAGGTACGAGAACTGCAAGTCCGTGACAATCAGATCCTGGCTTTGCAGATCTCTATCCTCATCAACCAGGTGCACGGCTTGGAGATTGTTCATAATCAGATGCGCGGGCTGCCTCGGGAAGGGTTCACTACCGACATCACCCTTTCCCGAAGCACCATTGACGAGTTTCAGGTGTTGGTCTCGAATGCCTTCCGGGCCACACCCGCGCTTTCGAACTTCCAGGCCGCTGGCGTGCTCATCTTCACGGGGAATCGCGTCGTCATCTTCCAGAACCTGATCACGGCTCAAGTCGCGGTCCTGGGTTTCCTCTTCCTGAACGCTCGCATACACCAGAACGACGTCACATCTCTCATCGGTGCGCTTATCGTCTATGGAATTCGCGTCAAGGTTGAGGACAACTTTGTGCTTGGCCTGTTTGCCGGGCTTATCCACGCCGGGATCATCGTTGACCTCGACTGCGCGGCAAATGAATGGCTGGGACTCCATGGCATTATCTGGATGTCGCTGGCTGAGCTTGCACAAGTCTTCGGACCGCTCCTGGGAGGTGCTATGACGTCAACCGGATTGACGGCGAGCGGTCCACTGACCGTCAACAACACGGTTGCTGCCGGAACTAACCTTGCCGGGAACCTACGGGCTTTCGGATTGGCGCTCATCAACAAGGTGCACCGTAACGTCTTCTTCACCTTTTTCCGTGGGATCTTCAAAACGGATCTGGTCGTTAGCGCCGATATCTCGATCGTGGACAACAGCTTCTCGTTTTGTTCGCAGACTGGTATCGAGCTCGGCGGTGGTGGACGAGACACAGAGTTCCTCGTCAGACTTCTGTCCGTGATTAATCTGCGCCACCTGATCCAAAGCAACGCTTTGGCGGTACAAGGCAAGGGGATCCTCTCTTCCAACTTTTTCACCGATCTGGATCAGAACAGCGTCCAGTGCCCCAGCGTGGCCATCGAACTGGATGCGGCCTTGTGCACGGTACGAAACAACTTGCTCCTGGGCACAGCCATGGAAATGGCGGCGCCCGGGCCGGCTGATGAGGGTCTGCTCATCCTGCACGGCGCAGCAAGCGGAGCCACCGTGTCCGGCAACCGGCTGATTAACGCGTCCGGGCATGCGATTCTGCTCCGCGAGGACTTGTTTGACGTCACGATCGAAGAGAACCATATCGAGTTAGCCCGCCGTTTCGGAATAGGAACCTTCACCGACGTGACGGCTCTGCGCCGCTCGAGCATCTCGCGGAATCGGGTGCGGACATGCCAAGGTAATGTTCCGGCCGGATCGCTCCAGTTCGGAGGCGCCATCGTTATCGGCGAGAGCCAGGATGTGCGGTTCATCGATAATGTTGTTACCGACAATACGCCGGTCGCTCCCGGAGACCAATTCCTCCGATGGTTTGCCGTATACTTTGAGGATGCGAATGGAGTGGAAATTAGCGGGAACACAATCACCGGGAATGCAGCCGCCCCAAAGGTCGGCGGATTTCTCGGCGCCATCTTATTGCAGGGGGCGCGGGGAGTGATCCGTGTTCAGGACAACATCGTGCGCGACAACGGCGGAACCGCTCTAGCGATCGGAGGGGACCGGCGAGTGCCGGAGCAGGTCCAACAGGTTCTGGTACAAAACAACCATTTCTCGGAAGGCCCCAACCCGTTGTTCTTCTTTGTCTTCGTTGGTGCAATCGATTCGCTTCTTTTCCAGGGTAACCAGTGCATGGGAGCGGCCCAGGAGCGTTCTCTGTCGCCCGTTATCCTCCTTGCCACACGCGCGAACGTGACCGGAAACGTTGTTGACTTCGGCGGTGGCGCGACGGTCATGGATATCACTGGCGTGGACCTGGTCGTCAGCGCGAACTCGGTGCGAATAGGCGAAGGCGCGCTTCGAGTAGCCGGCGCTCCCATAGCTCCCGGCCCCGTGCGCGTCATTGTCACATCCAATCTCACCACCGGCATTTCAGCGAATTCAACTGGCGTACTCATTCGCGCCAGCAATTTGCCGCCGCCCTAATCCAAGGAGAACGCTATGCAATCACGATGTGGTCCCCCAAAATTCGATCAACAGGACTGGAGCCAGTTCGACTTTAGCCGCTGGCATCTTGACGGCGTCACGCTCGACGCCGCTTCGTCGGCCTTCGCCGGTTTGTCGAAGCGGCTCTTCAATTCCGACGAGTGGCGGCAGCACTTCCAGGCTACGCTCCCCGCATTGGAGCGCGAGGCGCTCAGCTTCTTTAAGGATCACTCCCAGCGGTTGCGTGACCAGAAGAACGCTGCCGCCGAGGACTTCGACCAGCGGATCGCCGCAGCGCAAAAACGAAGCGGCGACTTCCGGAAATCCGTCGAAACCGCTGCCGCTCCCCCCGTTGTCCAAGCCAACCCCAACACCTTCCATCTAGCTGTCAAAGTAACCATCGAAGATACCCACATTGACCTGCCCGGCCTCATCATCCAAATCATGGACCCTCGAAACGAGAAGATCGCCCTGGTCCAGGCAATCACCGACCGCGACGGCAACGCGATCCTCACCGTTTCCGAGCAGATCGCCAAGGAAGTGGACAAGCGCGATACAGCTTTGGAGGTTCTCAGTTCCGTGGGTAAGACCTTGGTCAAGCTCCCAGGTGCAGTCTGCGTGCGCTTGAATCAGGTCGAGACGAAGGTTGTTACCCTCCGCGATTCCCCGGAGATCGGGCCCCATAAGAGCGCCGCTCTTGGGCTCCGATCGGAACGGGAAGTGCGTGTCGCCAGCCTTGCTGCTCGCACCGAAACCTTGAAGCGCGAGCGTGGGGCGCGGCTTCACGACTTGGACTGCAGGCTAGAGGACAATGAAGCGATCATCGCCGAGCTTGAACCGAACGGCGGCACGCCGCGGTCTTCTGAAGCTGCAGCGTCTCCGGACGTGCCTCCACAGGCAGAGCCATCTATAAAGAAGGGCCCGCCAGCACCCAAGAGAGGCCGAAAGAAAACATGACTGGGCGTGCCACGTCAGAGCATGCATTCATTGCGCTGGGATCATAAGGCTGGCAAGCCAACGGAGGGGGGCTGGAACTGAATGGTGGAGCAGCGATCGTAAAAGGGGATGAGTCCCGCGACAATTGGCTCGAGCTGGAAGCTGGCGTTCTAGTGCAATTCCAACTTAGCGAGCCTGGTGCAACCTATCGAACCGGCGACTACTGGTTGATCCCTCGACGCAAGCGCTGGGTTTCGTCCAACCCGACGACGGCGAATTGATACCGCATGTAATCCGGCATATTCAGGCAGCGACTGGGTAGGGGGCGCGTGACCCCAGGTATTCGTTCATTTTCCATGTGGCGCTTCTCCCGAGCATCACCGGCAGCGTCCGAATCGGTGCCTGACGGCTTTTTCGCGAGGCTTCCCGTAGAACCAACTCATTTGCTTGAATCCTCGCACTCGGTACACTTTACGGGTGTCCTTTACAATAAGACAACGCATCGGGCTCGCCCTGGGGCCGGTCCTGTTCTTGGCCTTGGGCTTAACCGCCGGAGGGCTCGGCGGCCCGGCCCGGTGGACGGCGGCGGCGGTGGCCTGGATGGTGATCTGGTGGATCACGGAGCCCGTGCCGCTGTGGCTCACGGCCTGTATTCCTCTGGTGGTCTTTCCTCTTTGCGGCACGGCAGCGCTGCCCGCAGTGCTGTTGCAGTACATCGATCCGATCAATTTTCTGTTTCTTGGCGGCATGATGATCGCGGCCTCGATGCAGCAATGGGGATCGCATCGGCGGATTGCGCTCGCGATCATCGCGCGCGTCGGCAGTAGCCCGGCGCACATCGTCCTGGGGTTTATGCTGGCCACGGGATTCATCAGCCTCTGGATCTCGAACACGGCCGCCACCATGATGATGTTCCCGATCGGCATGGCGGTGCTGCTCAATTTCGAAGAGACCCGCGGCCGTAACGATCCGGAATTGCGGCGCTTCGGTCTGGTCTTGATGTTGGGAATTGCTTATGCCGCAAGCATCGGGGGCATGGGTACCAAGATCGGCACGGCGCCGAATCTGGTGTTCGTCAAACAGGCTGAGCTGCACCTCGGCCGCGATGTGGATTTCGTCACCTGGCTCAAGGTCGGATTGCCGGTGGTGCTGGTGGCGCTGCCGCTCGTGTGGCTGTACCTGGTGCGCTGGGCGGTCCCGGTGCAGCGGACGGAATTGGTAGGCGACGCCGGCGAGGTGATCGCGGGCGCCCGCGCGCGTCTCGGCCCGATGAAGGCGGGCGAGTATGTCGCGCTCAGCGGCTTTTTGCTCGCGGCGTTCCTTTGGATCTTGCGTAAGGATATCGACCTCGGATCCATCACCATCCCGGGTTGGTGGGGGTGGGTTCCCTTCGTATGGGAGGACTGGATCGGGCGCCCGATCGAGAGTCTTCCCGCGCCGCTTGCGCGGCTCTTGCGTCAGGACATGGGCGATGCGGCCGTGGCCATGGGGGTCGGGGTAACGCTTTTCCTCATTCCGGTGTCTGTCCGGCCCTTGCGGTGTGCCTTGGCGCTGCGGCAGATGCGAACCCTTCCCTGGGGTATGCTGGTCTTGCTCGGGGGCGGTTTTGCGATGGCCTACGGGATGCAGGAAAGCGGACTCTCCACGTGGCTCGCGGGTCTCTTGAAAGAGGCGGATCCCGCCTCTCCGCTGGTGGTTTTTCTAATCGTGTGCCTTCTCACTACGGCCCTGACGGAGGTAGCATCCAACACCGCGACGGCCAACGTGCTGTTGCCGATCATCGCCGCGAGCGCGCCGAGCTTTGGGCTGCACCCCGCACCCTTGATGCTCGCCGCGACCCTCGCAGCATCCTTGGGGTTCATGCTGCCGGCGGGGACGCCCCCGAACGCGATCGTCTACTCGAGCGGCTATATCACCGTCGCACAAATGGCGCGGAGCGGTATTCTCATCGACCTCACCGGCGCGCTCTTCATCGGCGTTCTGTGTTACTTCCTCGCGCCGTGGGCGCTGGGAGTGAGCAGGCTCAGCCCTTAGAGCCGTCACGATGGAGCGTGCTCTTGTAATCGCGTTTTTTTACCCCCATTTGTTTAGGCGCCGCGCAATCGGATTATTAATATGAACACACTGATCCCCGTCTTGCCGATCAAGAACAGCGTGCTGTTCCCCCACCTGGTGATGCCGCTCGCGGTAGGCCGGCCGATCTCGGTTGCGGCAGTGGAGGCGGCGTTGATGCGTGAAGACAAGCTCATCGGGGTGTTCGCGCAGCGGCAACCATCGGTTGAGGAACCGGCGTTGGCCGATTTGTATCCGATCGGAACGCTCGGGATCATAAAAAAAATGGCCCGGTCCGATGACGTCGTTCAGATCGTCGTTCAGGGGACCCGGCGCGTGCAGGCGACCGCCGTGGCGCAGACGCATCCTTTTCTGAGCCTAGAGATCGATGAGGTTCCGCAGCCCGAGGACAGCGGCGCGGAGGTCGAAGCCCTGCAGCGGGCGGTCTTGGAGCTCGCCGGCAAGATGTTGCAGCTCGTCCAACCCCAGATCCAAACGAGCTTGAGCCATATCATCGCCGAAGTCGAAGACCCCTTGCACCAGGTGTATTTGATCGGCTCCCTGTTGTCGCTGGAGGTGGAGAAGGAGCAGGCCTTGCTTGCGGCCATGTCGCGGCAGGAGGCGTTACGCCTGGCGCACGCGTATTTGAATCACGAGGTCCAGGTTCTCGAGATCAGAAACAAGATCGCGAGCGAGGCGCAATCGGAAATGACTCGCCAGCAGCGCGAATACCTGCTGCGCCAGCAGTTGCGCGCAATCCAAGGAGAGCTTGGCGAGCAGAGCCCCGAGCAGAGCGAGGTAGCGGAGCTGCGCAAGCGCATGGGGGAAGCGCATCTTCCCGCGCTCGTCGAGAAAGAGGTCGAGAAAGAGCTTAAGCGGCTCGATCGCATGCCCGCGTTGGCTCCCGATTACCAGATCGCGCGCAGTTATGTCGAGCTGACGCTCGAGCTCCCGTGGAGCAAGGTCACGACCGATATTTACGATCTCGGTCGGGCGCGCGAGATCCTGGATGCGGATCATTTCGATCTCAAGGAGGTCAAGGAACGCATCATCGAGCATCTGGCGGTCATGAAGCTCAATCCCGAGGCGCGCGCGCCCATTCTCTGCTTCGTGGGACCGCCGGGTGTGGGCAAGACCTCCTTGGGGCAGTCGATCGGCCGGGCCTTGGATCGGAAGTTCGAGCGCCTGTCCTTGGGCGGCCTGCACGACGAGGCCGAGCTGCGCGGCCACCGGCGCACCTATATCGGCGCTATGCCCGGGCGCATCATTCGGGCGATACGCCGCGCCGGGGTGAGAAACCCGCTCCTCATGCTCGATGAGGTCGATAAGCTCGGCCGCGATTATCGCGGCGATCCCTCGGCGGCCTTGATGGAGATCCTGGATCCCGCCCAAAACAACGCCTTTCTCGACAATTACCTGGATCTGCCTTTCGACCTCTCGCAGGTGTTTTTCATCACCACGGCCAACACCTTGGACAGCATCCCGCGGCCGCTCTTGGATCGCATGGAGACGCTGCGCCTCGCGGGTTACAGCGAGGAGGAGAAACGCGAGATCGCCCGCCGCTATCTCATCGGCCGCCAGATGAAGGAATCCGGACTCGGTGAAACGCAGATCGCTCTTCCCGAGGAAACCTTGGCCTATGTGATCCGGCGCTATACCCGCGAGGCGGGGGTGCGCGAGCTCGAGCGGGTGCTCGGCCGGATCTGCCGCAAGATCGCGACCCGCGTGGCCGAGGGCGATTCCCGTCCGGTGACCGTCCGGCCCGAAGACCTGTCCGAGCTTCTCGGACCGGAGCGCTTCTACCCCGAGGCGGCCCGCCGGCAACTGGCGCCCGGCGTGGCCGCGGGTCTCGCCTGGACCGAGGCGGGCGGGGATGTGCTGTATGTCGAGACGGTGCTTCTGCCCGATGGCAAGGATCTGGTGATGACGGGACAGCTCGGTAGCGTGATGCAGGAATCGGCCAAGGCCGCGCAGAGCTACATCGCATCGCGAGCGGGGGCTTTCGGGATCAACGAGGCGATGCGTCAAAGCGGGGTGCACATCCATGTGCCGGCCGGGGCGATCCCGAAGGATGGGCCCTCGGCGGGCGTGACCATGGTGACGGCGCTGACCTCGCTTTACAGCGCCCGTCCGGTCCGCAGCGACACGGCCATGACCGGAGAGATCACCTTGAGCGGCTTGGTATTGCCGGTCGGAGGCGTGAAGGAAAAAATGCTCGCCGCGCACCGTGTCGGGATCAAACGGGTGATTTTGCCAAAGGAGAACGAAAAGGACCTGCGCGAATTGCCCGAGCAGGTCCGCAACGAGGTCGAGTTTATTCTGGCCGCGCGCATCGAGGAGGTGCTGTGCGCGGCCATCCCCGACCTGCCGCAACCGTTGCGCGCCGGGTGCGGTCCTTAACGCCGCGTGTAGCGGTGCTTCACGCCCGCCGGAAACCACTCCGGATCGCCGAGGGCTTTAAGCTCGACGTGCGGAAGCTGGGAAGCCGGCGGGACGTAGTTCGCGAATTCACTGTTCAAACGCCGTAGCTCGCGGACGATTGCCTGGGCGGCCGCATCACGGCGTTCGTCGCTCGCCGTCTCGCCGGGGGCGAGCTCGATGACGATCGCGAGGAAACGATTCTTGTCTTCGTCCTCGCGCGCTTGCATGACGAATTTTCCCGTGACCCATTCCCGGATGCCCGATTGCTCCAGCCCGACGCTCACGTTCTCGGGATAGATGTTGGCGCCGAAATAGGAGATCACGAAGTGCGAGCGCCCGAACACGAACGCGAAGGGTAGGGGACGGATCGCGCGGCCATCGCCCGGGTCGAGCGCTGCGAACGGGTCGAATTCCCACTCCTTGAGAAAACGCAGCATCGCTGGATAATCCACCAGACCGCCCTCGTCCGAGATATGGTAACGAACGAGCGGGATCCCGTTGTCCCCGCTGAAGAGCAAGGTGCCTTCCGAGATCTCAAAGTAGCGCTGCAAGGGGTCATATTGAACCAGGGTCGGCAAGCGCGGCTCGCCAAAGAGCTGCCGCGCCGCCTCCGGCGTGTCGGCCAAGAACCGCCGGATGCACACCGACAGCGGCGTCTCATTGCCCAGGACCCCGGCATCCGCCGTCCCATAGAGCGAGGCCGCATCACGGCAGTGGTCCGACGCTCCTGCGCGCTCGAGGACCAGCGCGCGCCATTCCTCGCTAAAAACCTCGCCGGCCAGGACCAGCTTGATATGGTACTTCGGCCAAGCGATGCCTCGCGCCCGTCCCGTATCGATCACGTCCTTGAGAAAGGGCGGATAGCCGAGAAGCACGACTTGCTCGAAATTCGGGCCGAGGGCTTCGATGACGCGCAAGATCTCGTCTTTATTATTGCCCGGCGTCACCACCGTGAGGGGATAGCCCTTGGCGGCCAGATGCCGGCAGCAGGCGGCGGTGTACATCCCGCCGACCCAGGTGCCGAGCGCGAAGCAGACCACGGCGAGCGTGAGGCGGGAATCGGCATGGAAACTATCGTGAAAAACCTGCTCGAAGCGCACGGCGATCGCAAGCTCATCGGTGACAAAGCGCGGCCAGAACGCCGGCGTGCCGGTCGAACCCGACGAGACGGCGATCATGTCGCAAGTATCCAAGCGTCCGTACCGGCAAAGCGCCGCGAGCGGGTGCTTGGCGAGGTAATTTTGCTTGTTGGTCAAGGGCAGGGCCGCGAAATCTTCCGCGCGCCGAATCGACTCGGGCGCGACGCCCTGCTCCTCGAGAAACGCGCGGTAGGCCGGGACCGTGCGGGCGACGTCGTGAAAGAGCGCGAGCGTATGCTCGGCCGGTGCGGGGCGGTCGTCCAGGGCGAGTAAGCGGTCGAGCGGCGTGTCGATAAACGCCTGGAGACCGTTCAACAATCGATCGCGTTTTTCGTACGCCATAAGGTAAGCAAGTAGTCAGGGGGCCGTAGGGCTACGTTTGCATACGGATAGATCGCGCTGCCGCTCCCGTACCGGGTATTTTCAACCCTTCCTGTCTCGGGCGGCAAGCGCCCTATGCGTTCTTGCGAACAGGCACCTTTCATTTGACCGAGAGCGGTTTCTATACTGGCGACGGTCACAAATCTCCTTTTCTCCCTCTACCTCCGGGAGAGGGTTGGGGTGAGGGGATCAAAAAGGGGGCGATTCGTGACCGTGCGTGGTATATCGGCTCGATGGCTATCACGATGGCATTTCTTGTGTCTCGTTTGCAGATGATGAGGATCCGGTGTCCAGCACTTGCTGCGCGCAATCGGATCGGATCAGCCCGCGGTGGGAATAGCCGTTTGATTCTCTGGGATGGAGCGGACGCAAGGTGCCGTAGCCCCGGCATGGAGGGGTTTGTCAATACACGATACCCGTGGCTATACTACCAGCAGCATGAACGCTTCGGGCCGACTTATCATCAATGCGGTATGGGACGACGAAGTCCGAGTCTGGGTCGCGACGGGCGATGAGGTACCCGGTCTCGCCGCGGAAGCGGACGATATGGACGCGCTGGTTGAGAAGCTCAAGAGAATGATTCCCGAGCTTCTCGACGCGAACGGCGTCGCCCACGGCGAAGACGTGCCTTTTGAGATCCTAGGAAAGCGCTTCGCGGTGGCCCACCGCGAAGCGGCTTGACCGCTTGAGCGACTACTCGCGCGAGGTCAAACGCGTGCTTCGGGAAAACGGTTGCGGGTTCGATCGGTAGATTACCATTAGGAGCCAACCATGAAGCTAGGGGGACCCGCCATTCATCCGGGCGAAATCCTGTCCGATGAACTGGCTGAAATTAGGGTGACGGCCTCCGACCTAGCCCGGGCCATTGGCGTGCCGATCAACCGCGTGACGCAAATTCTGAAGGGCCAGCGGGGCATCACGGCGGACACGGCGCTCAGGCTCGGCCAGTGGTTTGGCTCCGGCCCGGAGATCTGGATGGACCTGCAGAAGGACTATGAGCTGCGGACAGCAGAAGCGGCACTCGGCGACGCCCTCAAGACCATTCCTCACCGGCCGGAACGCCGAGCCGATCCGCGATCGGACTCCTTCTGATGGTATGCTGGATCGTTAGTCCGCAAGAGCAGAGCGATGGCGCGTAGCCCATACCATATTGAACGCGTGTCCGGCATACCCGTCACAGACGAGGAGCTACTCACCGATCTTCGCTCGGTCGCCGTAAGTCTCGGCAAGAAGACCGTAGGACAAAAGGAATACCGCCGATTTGGGAAGTACGACGATTCAACTGCAAGCAACCGCTTTGGTTCATGGAATAAGGCGCTCCTCGCCGCTGGTCTCACGGTGTCCAACGAGGTCAACATATCGGACCACCGTCTTTTCGACAATCTGCTCGTTCTTTGGGAGCACTACGGGCGACAGCCACGGCGCGCAGAGTTGGCGCGAGCGCCGTCAACCATCTCGCAAGGACCTTATAGCCGACGTTTCGGTTCTTGGCCAGCCGCGTTGGCAGCCTTCGTCGAGTATGCGAACGGCAGTGGGGGCGACGCACCCTTGGCGCAAGATGCTCCAGTCAATCGTCGCGAGAGCGGACGAGAGCCGTCGCTACGGCTTCGTTGGCGCGTACTACAGAGAGACCGGTTCACGTGCCGAGCGTGCGGTGCAAGTCCGGCCTTCAGTCCTCAAGTCGAGCTTCACGTTGACCACATCGTGCCATGGAGCAAAGGCGGGATGACAGTCTTGGAAAACCTTCGAACACTATGCTTGGTGTGCAACCTCGGGAAGTCGAACCTTGCGAGCTAACAAACGCATCCATCTGACCGTCAACGGCGGGCTTCGCCTCTATGACTCGGTCGAAAGACGTCGTCTTTTCCCCTCGTCAAGGGGCGCCGCTCAATTCGCGCTCCGTTAGTACCCAATGCTGGACCTCCTCATCCCGTATATCGACAGGATTCCTGCGACGTTCTGGGGCGTCGTTATTGGCTCGGGCTTTACCATCCTTGGTATCCACCTAACGAACCGGGCCAACGATCGGCGTCTTGGGCGCCAACTGGCCCATGACGGAGATTTGAAGAACCGCGAGCGAGACCTCAATCTCCGGAAAGATGTCTATCTCGCCGCGTCTGAGGCCATCGCTGCCGGATTCGCTACCCTTGCCCGTTATGTTGATCTCAATATCCCACACGAGAAACTCACGGAGGGCTTCGTCGAGAAGGCGCCGGCGATGGCCAAGGTGCACGTTATCGCCTCGGAGGCTACCGCGAAGGCTCTCTCTGAACTTCAAACAGAACTGTCCGCCGCAATGCTACGGCTATTGGCCAAGCGAATTCCCATCGCCGCCGAAAAGGAGCGCGCCGGTTCGATTAAGGATCAGATGGATCGCTTCTCCCGCGAGCGGGATGAGATGCTCGAGTTAATGAAGCGACATAACCTTGAAGGTAACGACAATCAACAACGTTGGGCGGTGATTCGCCGCTTCTATGAGCTAGCCGAATCACAGACACTGAAGCACGCCGAGGCAAATGCCCGAGCGCAGAAGTCCCTCGCGGCCATGCAGCTCGAACTGGCCGCTATGTGCGGTGCGGAGCTACCCCGCCTTGGGAAACTTCTCGTTCCCCTGATTGTCGCTGTGCGGAAGGAGCTCGACGTTCCTATCGATCCTGAATTGTATGCGAACATTCTTGGTGACGCTCAAGAGACGCAACGTTCTGCCCTCGAAGCCTTTCTCAATGAGCTGCGCCGAAAAGACGGTTAACTGTGGGTAAAGGTACCAGGCGGAAGCGGGCGCAGAACACGTGGAGATCGTGGATTACCGCTGAGGTGATGAGCAAACTCAAACCCGTTACCCCTGGCGAGATTCTCCTGGAAGAGTTCATCAAGCCGATGGGGCTTAGCCAGTATCGCCTGGCCAAGGAGATCGGCGTTCCCGCGCAGCGCATCGGCGAGATCGTCGCCGGTAAGCGCGCCATCACGGCGGACACCGATCTGCGGCTGTGTCGGTTCTTTGGCCTTTCTAATGGTTATTGGCTGCGCGCTCAGGTCGCGCACGACACGGAGGTCGCAGAGCGCACAATCGGTCCAGCACTCACAAAAATCACGCCGTGGTCTGCACATGTTGCCCAACAAGGCACCGCAGCCGACGACGCTACACGGCGCGGCTGAGCTGGGTTTTCGACGATCAAGGGACACTTGAACTAGCGGCGATGGCACAACCACGACACGAAACGAGCTTCGCGCTGTGCATCGAGAACAGAGACTGCGATGACCTGGAGAAAGGTAAGGTATACCAGGTTCTCCCCGACGACACCGCGGCGCAGGAGGGATATCTCCGGGTAGTAGACGAGTCTATGGACGATTATCTCTATGCGGAATCGTACTTTGTTCTCCTAAAATTGCCCGGGAAAGCGCAGGAGGCCCTCTCGTCGCGAAGTTGACGAGGCTACGCTTCCGGGGGGAGAACATCCTTGATCGCCTCGAGACGTAAGCGCCCGATCTCGCTGCCCAGGGCCGCACCCGTGAGTCCCTGAGCGATCACATCGCCTGCATCGACGGACTGCGCCGCACGCAACGCCCGGCGCAGGTACTCCGGCTGAGGGTAGGCGCGATCCTCGAGCCCGGTGCGCCCGCGGGCATCGGCTTCGCAGGCCGTGAGGAATTGCTCGAAGCGCTCCGGCCTGCGGAAGGCATCCAGGGCTTCGAGCGCCTTGAGCAGGGTCGCGGGCCGAAGCTCAAGGGCACGGTGACAATGGCTGTGATAGCGCGCGACCAGCACGGCGAGATCGCGGTAGTCATTGGGGATGCGGTAGCGCTGGCAGAAGGCCAAGATGATCTCCGCGCCGCGCTCCTCGTGCCCGTGGTGATGCGGCCATTGCTCTTGCGGGCTCGTCCCTTTTCCGAGATCGTGCACCAAGGTGGCAAAGCGCACGCGCGGATCTTCGCTCAAGCGCGCGGCCTGCTCGAGCACCAGCATCACATGCAATCCCGTGTCGACTTCGGGGTGGTGGCGCGGCGGTTGCGGCACGCCGAAGAGCCGTTCGATCTCGGGAAAGAGCACAAGCAGGGCGCCGCAGCTCCGCAGCGCCTCGAAAAATAGGCGCGGGTTAGGCTCGGCGAGGGCCTGGTCGAGCTCCGCCCAAACCCGTTCCGGGACCAAGGCTTCGGTTTCCCCGGCCGCGACCATCTCACGCATGAGCACAAGCGTTTCCTCGGCGATCCGAAAGCCGAAACGCGCAGCGAAGCGGGCGACGCGCAAGATGCGCACAGGATCCTCGGCGAAGGCGGGCGAGACATGCCGGAGGATCCCGCGTTCCAGATCCGCGCGCCCGCCGTACGGGTCGATGATGCTCCCGTCGATGTCTTCGGCCATGGCGTTGATGCTCACGTCGCGGCGTTCGAGATCGGCCTCCAAGGAGACCTCGGGCGACGCATGGAACACGAACCCCTTGTAGCCGGGCGCCACCTTGCGTTCGGTGCGCGCGAGCGCGTATTCCTCGTGCGTTAGGGGGTGGAGAAAGACCGGGAAGTCCTTGCCGACCGCGCGGTAACCAAGGCCCAAAAGATCTTGCGCCGTGGCGCCGATCACGACCCAATCGCAGTCCGAGACCGGGCGGCCGAGAAGCTTATCCCGGACCGCGCCGCCGACCTTGTAGACCTTCACCGCCGCCGCGCGAATGTTCGCAAGATCCGATAGCGCGCTCGCTGATGCTGTTTTTGCAGATACGCCGGGACCACCGCCTCAATCGCAACCGGCTCGATACCCAAGGCCGCGAGCCCGTTCTCGCCCTGGCACACGCTCGGGACCTGCAGCGAGCGGTAATTATCCAAGGACATGGGCTTCCCCGGAATCCATTCCAAGACTTGGGCCTGAAGATACGAGAATCTCTCGTTTAGCGGTATGATGCGGCGGCGTAGATGCAGGCACGTGGCTGTATACGCTACCAGCTCTTGCAAGGTGTATTGCTTCGGTCCGCAGAGATCATAGCGCTGTCCGGCCGTCGCCGGGTCCTCTAGCGCCCGCATGAAAGCCTCTACGACGTTGGTGACGTCGACCGGGGCAAACCGCGACTGCGGGCACGCCAGGGGAAAGAAATAGGGGCTGAACCGCAGCAACTGGGCGAAGCGGTTGAAGAAGCTGTCGTCGGGGCCGAAAATCACCGAGGGCCGGAAGCTCGTGATCCGTAACCTCTCTCCGGCCGCTTGGTGCACCAGATCCTCGGCCTCGCCCTTGGTCTTAAGATAGTGGCTGGGACCGGCCGTGGCATCCGCATTGAGCGCGCTCATGTGCAAAAGACAGTGTATAGGATTGCTCCGGCAGGCTTCCACGACTTGACGCGCCAGATCGACGTGGGCATGGCGGAAGCCGCTACCGTCGTCGCCGCGCTCGTTGAGAATACCGACGAGGTTGATGACCGCATCGCACCCCGCAAGCTGGCGCGTCAGCTCGGCGGGATCGTGTACATCACTCTCGATGAGATCCAAGGTCGGGATCACGAGCAGCTCGCGGTGCCGTTCCCGCCGCCGGGTGAGCACGCGGATGCGGTAGTCTTGGCCGCTCAGGGCATTGACGAGATGGCGGCCGACGAAGCCGGTGCCTCCAAGGATGGCAATGGTTTTGATGATCATAGTTTAACCGTAGTTACCCTTTGTTCGCGGCGGCGCAGGTGATTGGCATCGTGGCGGTCCCGCCGCGCGGGGGCACCGCCGCAAGCCGCTCGGTGATAGGCTTAACCCGCTTCCCCATGCGCCACTCGTAGAGCGCGGTGTAGAATAGCGTATTGCGCACGTAGCGGCGCGTTTCCATATAGGGGATCGTCTCCACCCACAGCTCGGCGTTTTGACAACCCCCTTGCGGCCGCCAGCGTTCGACCTTACCGGGGCCGGCGTTGTAGGCGGCCGCCGCCATGACCAGATGGCGGTCGAAGCGGGCCAGCATCTGGCGTAGGTACTGGCTGCCGAGTACGATGTTGGTTTCGGGATCATACAGCTTGGCATCGGCCGCTAAGGGCATACCCAGGTCTTTCGCTACCAGCCTTCCCGTGCTCGGCAGCACTTGCATGAGACCGACCGCCCCCGCCGCCGAGCGCGCCTGATCAAAGAACGCGCTTTCCGCGCGCATGATACTGTAAAGGATAGCAGGTTCCAGGTTAGATCGCGCCGCGCTCTCGGATACCCACGACGCATAGGGTGTCGGAAAGCGAAATTCGAGATCATCGTAGGCTTTGACCTTCCCGAGCGCGAAGATCACCCGATCATGCCAGCCCCACTCATGGGCGATGGCGGCCGCGGCGGGAACCGCGCGATCGGGCAGGTGATTTACCGTGTAAGTCCATTCGCTGCGCGCTTCCCGCAGGTATCCGGCGAGCCATAGCTCACGCGCGCGCACCATGCCCGGCGATGATTGTATGCGCGTGTCTTCTGCCGTCGACAGGCGAGTCGGCCGATGGCCGAACCGATAGGGCACGCCTAGCCGATCGGCCGCCGCAAAACCGTAATAGTCGCGTTCGGCCGCCAGTTCTTGGAATAGCCCGCGTGCCGCGGGCGCGTGTCCGGTGGACTCCAAGGCGCGGGCGCGCCAATAGCGCCAGCGCAAGGGATTCATGTCCCCGACCGCCTCGCGTTCGGTCCAACGCGCGAGATCGGTCCAGGCCCCGGTTGCGATCGCCAACCGTAACTGGGCGCGCTGGACCTGCGCATCCACGACGCTGGCGTCGATCGAATACAACCAAGCAAACGCCTGCGGCAGACGTTGATCGGCGGCGGCCAAACCGAGGCTGCGCTCGACCTGCCCGATGAGAGGATCGCCGGAAGTCAATTTAGACCAAAGGGGAGAGCTGCGCCTCTCCCCTTTGGAAACCCCATCGCTAAGGTCCCCGCGGCAAGACCGCGGGGAATAGATTTTGAAGCGCGGCGCAAACCGTCTCCACGCCGCATAAGCCTGCTCGGCATCGGTGCGCGCCAGCCGGGCGATGCCATGAGCGATGATCTCGCGGCCGATCGGATGATCGTGCTTGAAGTCCTCGCCTGCTAATGCTTTGGCGGGATTGTCATGGCTGGTGATCCAGAGTGTGGCCCAAGGTCGCTCGGCCGGTGATAGCCTGTCACCGAGATAGGCGGCAAGGCGTGTCTCACCGGCCGTCATCGCCAGCCGGATCCGCTGCCAAATCAAGTCCTCGGTCCAAAGAGCGCTTTTGCTCAAGACCGCGAAGGCCGGATCGCATTCCGTGGGCCGTGGGGCCGCGCTCAGCCACAGTTGTTTGATTTCCTCCAGCACGGCTTGATCCGGTTGCCGCCGCAGGCGGGCCGTAGCGTAATGACACTGCAACACCGGATTTTCCTGGGCTGTATAATACGCCAGGTAGTTGGGCCAATCGCCCCTCAAGGCGAGGGTGCGTAGCCAGGCCGTGCGCAGTGGCGCAGCGACGGGGGTTTCGGAATAGGACTTTAAGAACGCGCGGACTTCTTGGGGCGCGGCTTGGGCGAGGCGCGGGCGCAGATAGTCGTAGCGCAGGTAGGGATAAAGGGCGTAGTCCTCGAGCCCGGATGCAAGCTCACGATAAGCTTGGAGATCCCCGGCGCGTAGGGCCTCGCGCGCGCGGCGGAAGCTCTCGCGGTCGCCGCTCAACTCATCCACCCGCGATCCCGCGTAGGCCAGGCCGAGCGCGCACACGAGCGCGACGGTAATCCAACCGAGCGCTGGCAGAGGTGCGAGGCGACGCGAGTGCGCTGACATGGGCCGCAGATTGTCCTTGGAAACCTGGGCCGTTGCAATTTCCATGAACGACATGTTGCACCCGTGCTTGACAACAGACAATGGTCATTTATGATGAGCTTATGACCATAACGATCACCGAGTTCAAAGCCAAGTGTCTTCATCTGATCCGTCAGGTAGAGGCGCAAGGCAAACCTATCGACATCGCCCGTCGCGGGCGAGTGGTGGCACGCTTGATCTCCGCCGTGCCAGTCGGCGCGCCCCGTGACAAGCCTTGGCAGCGCCTGCGCGGCAGCGGTCGTCTGGAGTCCGCACCCGGCGAATCGGCGTTAGCCGAGAGCGACTTCAAAGCGCTGCGTTGAGCATCCTGCTCGATACGCACGCCTGGATCTGGTGGCTGACCGGCCAGCCAGAGCTGCTCCGCAGACAGGCGGAAGCGCTCGATCGGCTGGCTGAGCGCCAGTTGCCGTATCTGTCAGCTATAAGCCTTTGGGAAGCGCAGATGCTGAACGCCAAGGGCAGGCTGAAACTCGATTTGCCCTTCGACCGCTGGCTGCGCGAGGCCGCGAGCCCAGAGGTGGTCCGCATACTACAGCTCGACGTCGAAGTGGTGTTGGGCCTGAGCACGCTGCCCGCGCGCTTTCACGGCGATCCGGCCGACCGCATTATCGTAGCCACGGCGCGGGTGTTTAACCTCCCGCTACTCTCATTCGATGCGGCGATCCGCAAGGCGCGCGTCGTGCGGTTGTGGAAGGTCCCTTAGACCCGGTCGCCATCGACCGAAACCAGCTCGGCCCTTGCTGTAACGATGGCGATCCTGATCGCGTATCTGGCGCTCGGCACGCTCGCCGGGTTCCTCGCCGGGCTGTTTGGGATCGGAGGCGGCATCGTGATCGTGCCCGGTCTCTATTTCTTGTTTCTGGCGCAGGGATTCTCCGAGCAGATTTGCATGCACCTCGCCATCGGCAGCTCGCTCGCGAGCGTGGTTTTTACCTCGATGTCCTCGGCGTCGGCGCATCATCGCCGACGTTCCGTGCATTGGACTGCCGTGCGGGGATTGACGCCCGGGATTCTGGCCGGGGCCGCGCTCGGGGCCGCGCTTGCCGATCTCATCCCCGAGCGGGGATTGCGGCTCATGTTCGGCCTCTTCGAGATCGCCGTTGCCGTGCAACTGCTAATTGATTTCAAACCGGCTCCGCACCGCGAGTTGCCTGGGCGTGCGGCGCTCGGCCTCACGGGCGGCGTGATCGGCATGGTATCCGCGCTCCTCGGGATCGGTGGTGGCACGCTGACCGTACCGCTCTTGTTATGGTGTAATGTATCGATGCATCCAGCCGTGGGTACGTCGGCGGCCTGCGGTTTGCCGATCGCGCTCGCGGGGGCGCTCGGGTTCCTGATCACGGGCTGGGATGGGGCCGGTTTGCCGTATTGGAGCAGCGGGTATCTGTACTGGCCGGCTGTGACCGCGGTGGCCGGGGGGAGCGTCTTGTTCGCTCCGCTCGGTGCGCGCTTCACCCATACCCTGCCGGTCGCGAGTCTGAAGCGGCTATTCGCGCTGGTGGTGGCGGTCATCGGCATACGCATCCTTGATTTAGGCTTTAACGGTTTACACACGAGCGATAACCCAGTGTCCAAGATCCTCCTCTCGATATTGATTTTCTTAGTGCTGTTGCTTGGGCTCCTGGCCGGCGCCCTAGCGGGAAACCGTTTGCCGTGGTTGGAACCGCCCGGTCCGTGGGTGAGGCTCATGACCTATCTCGGTTCCAACGTGGCGCGGACGGATGGGGCCAGCGCCTTCGTTGAGCTGCGCCCGCGTCTCTATCACGGAGCGCCTGCAGAGGTCTATGCCAGGGCGCTGGAAGCGGTGACGCAACTCGGTTGGGAAGTCGCTCGGGAAGATCGAGACCGGTTTCGGCTCGACGCGGTCGTGACCACGCGACTATTGCATTTCAAAGACGATCTGGTGGTGCGGCTGGCGCCAGCGGAGGGGCAAACCGCTGTCCACGTCGAATCGCGCTCGCGTGTGGGCCGTGGCGATCTCGGCGCCAACACGCGCCATATTCTCGATTTCTACGAGCGGCTGAGCCAGATGCGTTGAGGGAGATGAGGCCCAACCGGCTTGCGGGCCATGCCGCCTTGGCGGTGGCGACGCGCGGGGTGGCGGTCGAGAGCATCCACTATGGATCGATTGCCGCGGTCGATTCCAAGGGCCGGCTCATCGCTTGGGCCGGAGACCCCGCGGCGTTGACGTTTACGCGCTCGGCCTGCAAACCGCTGCAAATACTGCCCTTGCTCGCTCATGATGGCGTAGATCGGTTTGCGTTCACGCCTGAGGAGATCGCGCTCATGTGCGCGAGCCATTCCGGCGAACCCAAGCACGTCGATGCGGTGCTTGGGATCCTCTCGAAGATCGGGTGCAACCGGCGTGATCTCCAGTGCGGGGTGCATGTCCCGCTGCTGTATCAAACGCTCGGCCGGCAGCCGAAGCCAAGCGAGGCGTTTAACGCGCTCCACCATAACTGCTCCGGGAAGCATGCGGGGATGCTGGCGCTCGCCCGCTTGCTCGGGGCCCCGATCGAAGACTATCTCAAGGTCGAGCACCCGGTCCAACAGCGGATTTTGGCGGCTATCGCGAGCATGGCGGATGTGCCCCTGGGCGACCTCGTCGTCGGAATCGACGGCTGCAGCGCGCCCAACGCGGCCATCCCCCTGCGGGCGCTGGCGCTGGCCTATGCGCGGCTTGCGGGCGGGGAGGGGATGTACCCCGAGGTGCGCGGGGCCGTTTTCTCCGCCATAACCGCCCATCCGGGCATTGTGTCCGGAAGCGGCCGGTTTGATCATGCATTGACCCAAAGCGGCCGCGGGAAGTGGGTGAGCAAAGGAGGGGCGGAAGGCGTCGAGGGCATCGGCATCAAGGGTCGCGGCGGCTGGGGGATCGCCATCAAGATTGCGGACGGCACGCCACGCGCACTGCACGTGGTCACGATCGAGGTCTTGCATCAGCTCGGGGTGGTGAAACCACCGCTCGCTAAGGCACTCATCCCCTACCGCCGGGTGTCGCTTCCGAACGCGCGCGGGGTGGAAACCGGCGAGGTGATGCCGGTGTTTAAACTAAGCTGAATGTTGATCGAGCAGCCGGGTGGCAGCCCGGATCTCAATGCGATTGTGTCACAATGCGGTTGATGGGACCAAAAAGGTTGACGCGCACGCGATAATTTGCACAATGGTGACCCCAATTGGGGGGGATTCTTGAGTCATGCACGCGATCGAGGTCAAGCATCTCAGTAAGGATTTTGGTATTTTGCAGGCGGTCACCGATGTGTCTTTCACGGTTGACCGTGGCGATGTTCTCGGCTTTCTCGGACCCAATGGGGCGGGTAAATCCACGGCCATGAAGATGGTCGCGGGGTTCCTCGAGCCGAGCGCGGGGACCGTGACGGTGTGCGGTCACGACGTGGTCGAGAGACCCGTCGCCGTCAAATCCAAGATAGGTTATTTACCCGAGGGCGCGCCTCTATATGGTGAGATGACGCCGGCGGGTTTTCTCGAGTTCATCGCCGAGGTGCGGGGGCTGTCCCTCCGGCAGAAACAGGATCGGATTGCCGATGTCGTGCAGAAGATCCACCTTGAAGGCGTCCTCCAGCAACGCATCGAGACGCTTTCCAAAGGCTATAAGCGCCGCGTCGGTCTCGCCCAAGCCCTGCTGCATGATCCGGAGGTCTTGATCCTGGACGAGCCGACCGATGGCCTCGATCCGAATCAAAAGCACGAGGTCCGCACCCTCATCAAGGAGATGGCCCCTCATAAGGCGATCATCATCTCGACGCATATTCTCGAAGAGGTCGAAGCGGTCTGCACCCGCGCCATCATCATCGGGCGCGGCCGAGTGCTCTTTGCTGGGACGCCGGCCGAGCTCGAAGCGCGCTCACGGTATTACAACGCGGTCGCCCTGGTTCTGAACCATGGCGCGGCGGGCAATGCCAAGAAGCGCTTGTTGACCTTGAGCAACGTCGAGGATATCGAGGAGCTCCCGGTGCGCGATGGGTTGGTGCGTTTGCTGGTGCTGCCGAAGAACAGCCGCTCGATAATCGCCGAGATCGGCGAGACCGTGCGCGGCAATGGCTGGCAGGTGGACGAGCTGCGCGTGGAGACCGGGCACCTCGATGAGGTGTTCCGCACCATCACCGCGGATTTTAACGAGGGTGCGCGTACATGAGGACCACCCTCGCGATTTTTAAACGGGAGCTTCATGCCTATTTCGCGACGCCCGTCGCTTACGTCTTTATCGTGATCTTCTTGTTGTTGACCGGGGTCTTTACCTTTTATCTCGGCGGCTTTTACGAGAGCAATCAAGCCGATCTCGATGCCTTTTTCCAGTTCCATCCGTGGCTGTACTTATTTTTGATCCCGGCGATCTCGATGCGTCTCTGGGCCGAGGAGCGTAAGTCGGGAACGGTCGAGCTGTTGATGACGCTGCCGGTTTCGCTAACGCAAGCGGTGTTGGGCAAGTATCTGGCGGCCTGGTGTTTCACCACCTTGGCGCTGGCCTTGACGTTTCCGATCTGGATCACCGTGAACTACTTGGGCGATCCGGACAATGGTGTCATCGTGGCCGGATATCTCGGGAGTTTGATCATGGCTGGCGGGTTTCTCGCCATCGGGGGGTGCATCTCGGCGCTGACCAAGAGTCAGGTCGTTGCCTTCGTGCTCAGCATGGCCGTCTGCTTCGGCTTCGTGCTAAGCGGTTTCCCCATCGTGCTCGATTTGTTCCAGGCCTGGATGCCGCAAGCGCTGGTCGATGCCATCGGTTCCTTCAGCTTCCTCACGCATTTTTCCGCGATCCGCAAGGGTGTCATCGATATGCGGAGTCTGGTCTATTTTCTGAGTCTGATCACCTTTTGGTTATACGCCACGACGGTCGCGATCGATGCGCGTAAAGCCAGTTAAACGCGCGCGCGCAAGGAGGCGACCGATTTGACTCGCAAGTGGCTCTCGGGAGGGGCGCTGATGCTGGCGGCGGCGTTATTCGTGGCCGTCAACATTGTGACCGGCAAGACCTTAAGCTCATGGCGATTGGACGTGACCGAGAGCCGGTTGTTTACGCTCTCGAAGGGCACCCGCAACATTCTCAAGTCACTCGAGGAACCGATCACCCTAAGATTTTATTTTTCCTCGAAGCTGTTCTCGGGGATCCCGGCGCTGCAAAACTACGGTCACCGCATCCGCGACTTATTGGAGGAATATGTCGCCGTATCTAACGGTCAACTGGTCTTGAATGTCATCGATCCCGAGCCCTTTTCCGAGGCCGAGGACCAGGCGGTGGCCTACGGCATTACCCAGTTGCCGATCAGCACCACAGGTGATCGCGGATATCTAGGGCTCGCCGGGACCAACTCGACCGACGACGAGCACGCGATTGCCTTTTTCCAACCGGAAAAAGAGCAGTCTTTGGAGTATGAGATCACGAAGCTCATCTACGCCCTCGCGCATCCCAAGAAACGCGTGATCGGCGTCCTCAGTTCCTTGCCGCTGTTCGGGGGGGCGGCGCAGCAGGAGTCGCAGTGGACGCTCGCGACGATGTTGCGGGAAGCGTTTGAGATCAGGGAGATCGGGCCGGAGGCGCTTGACATCGGCGCGGACGTGGACACCTTGCTTCTGATCCATCCCAAGACGCTGTCCGAGCCGATGCGCTACGCGATCGATCAGTTCGTGCTCAAGGGCGGTAAGGCGATGGTTTTCGTCGATCCGTTCGCCGAGGAGGACCGCTCCGCGCCGCCGCCGAAGAATCCCGGCGCCTTGCCGCAAACCGATTCCAACCTGCCCGATCTTTTCGAGAAATGGGGGCTGAAGCTCGTCGCGGGCAAAGTGGCGGGCGATTTGGAATCGGCGCTGCGCGTCTCCTATAACGGTCCCGCCGGGCCCCAACAAATCGAATATCTGCCCTGGCTGCGCCTGGGCCGCGGGCACTTCAACCGCGAGGATTTCGTGACCAACGAGCTTAAAACCATCCATGTCGGCACCGCGGGCGTGTTGGAGAGAGTCGCTGCCGCCGGCACCCGCTTCACGCCGCTCATCTCCACCGGTCAGCGCGGCGCGTTATTGGAGCGGGAGATGGTGATGTTCAACCGCGATCCGGCGGCGCTGCTCCAGAGCTTCGCCCCGGGCGATAAAGCGCTGACGTTGGCCGCGCGCATCAGCGGTAAAGTCAAGACTGCCTTTCCCAAGGGCCGGCCAAAAAAGCTCGAGACCGATGCCAGCAATGCCGGTTTCATCGCGGAATCCAAGAGTCCGGTCAATGTGATCGTGGTGGCCGACACCGATCTCTTGAGCGACCGCTTCTGGGTGCAGGTACAGAGCTTCTTAGGGCTGCGGGTGCCTTCGCCGTTCGCGGACAACGCCAATTTCGTGATCAATGCCCTCGACAACCTCGGGGGTAACGATGACCTCATCAGCTTGCGCAGCCGCGGCGAGTATGCGCGTCCGTTCACGCGCGTCGAAACCATTCAACGGGAGGCCGAGGCGCGTTTCCGCGACCGCGAGCGTGCTCTCCAAGCCAAGCTCGAGGAGACCGAGCGCAAGATCCAAGAGCTGCAAAGCAAAAAAGAGGAGGGCAGCGCCTTGCTTCTGAGCCCGGAGCAAAAACAGGCTATCGAGGCGTTCCGCGGCGAGAAGATCGCGACGCGTAAGGAGCTGCGCGCCGTGCAGCACGATCTGCGCAAGAATATCGAACGTTTGGGCGACCAGTTGCGCTTTATCAACATCGGCTTGGTACCGATCTTGATCGGGTTGTTCGGAGTGGGTCTGGGGATCGTGCGCGCACGGCGTCACCCCTGAGAGCTTGTGAATAAATCTACTGCGCAGCCCGCCCGCATCGTTGCGCGGTGCTCGGAATCCTCATGTATTTCCACATACACTGCGGTTGCTCGTCTCATCCTTGAGAGTCGCCCCTTCGGGGCTTGCGCTCCGTTTCGCTCCCAGCGAAACCGTCCTGCGCGCCGTGCGCCTCGCGGGCGGCCTTGCTCGCTACGGTTTACTCACAAGCTCTGAGAGGCTGTGAATCAATTGTCATTTGACGGTAGTTCAGACACTGATATGACCCTGGGTCGACGCGTTGAGGTAGGTTTCGCATCAGAGCGGTATGTGTCGGAGGCGGCAAC
>Ga0136630_1000055_pt1 | contig 30573 bp, 28 predicted proteins | sample AntDrymUQ5682106_2_FD_105496 | JGI IMG/M metagenome (GOLD analysis project Ga0136630, IMG submission 105496) | Polar desert sand microbial communities from Dry Valleys, Antarctica - metaG UQ568 (21.06) | ecosystem: Environmental > Terrestrial > Soil > Desert | place: Antarctica: Dry Valley...
CTGGCCACGCTCGGCCGAGGGGAGGTTCGTTGCGGATCGACCGATCTCGTCGAACCAGGCAGGCAGTTCGACCTCCTCGTCTCCTTCGAGGTGATCGAGCACATCGAGGACGACGCTTGGGCGCTCACGTCGTGGGTGCGGATGCTCCGGCCGGGCGGATCGCTGGTGCTGTCGACGCCGGGTTACCAGGCGAGGTACGGGCCCATGGACGCCGCGGTCGGGCACTTCCGACGGTACGAGCCGGCCGCCCTGGTCGCGTTGATGGAAAGGGCTGGACTGGAAGCCGTGGAGGTGCGGCACTACGGGATGCCGATCGGTTACGGGGTCGAGGCGGTCCGCAACGTCGTCGCGCGCCGTCGCGAGCGCAGCGAGGGGGAGATCACGATGGAGGAGGGCACGGGCCGCAGCGGTCGGTTCCTGCAACCCGCCGGGCGCGCGGCCGGGCTCGCGATCGGTGTTGCCACCGTGCCTTTCAGGTTCGTGCAGCGTGCGTTTCCAGAACGCGGGCCGACCCTGCTTGCGCGGGGAGAGCGACCCACGCGCGACGCCGGGCTGCGCTGAGGACATCCTCGACGACGACGCCGCGCCCTGGAGGCAGCAGCTCGGGCGCGAACCGCGCGGTTATCCTCGCTGGGCAGCCAAGGTGACGGGACGCGCGTGGTGACCTCGACCGATCGACCGTCGGACGACGCGCGACCGGGACATCCACCGACCGTCGATCGTGGTCAGACCGCGGTCTCCTCCCCGGATCGCTGGCTCGACAACATCAATCTCGTCGTCGTGGTGGCGTTCGTCCTGCTCGGGATCGGCACGCCGCTGATCGGTCTCACGGTCTTTGCCGGCAGCGACATCATGCTGACCAGAACACCATGGAACGCGCTCGCGCCGACCGGCTTCCAGGCTCAGAACCCTTTCGTGGGCGACACGATCGATGGGATGGTGCCGGCCGCGCGCATGCTCGCCGAGCGGCTGCACGACGGTGACTTCGCGAGCTGGTCGTCGTTGAACACCGGTGGATCACAGCTGGGCGCGGGTGGCTCCAGTGGCTTGCTGTCCCCGTTGATGCTCCCGTACCTGGTAATGCCGATCTCGCTCGCGCCCGGGTACGTGAAGCTGCTCGAGATGCTGGTCGCGCTCGGAGGGATGTTCCTGTTCCTCAGGCAGCTGTCCCTCGCCAGGTCGGCAGCCCTGCTGGGGGGCCTCGCGTTCGTGTCGAGCGGCTTCATGGTCGCCTGGACGAACTGGCCCCACACGAAGGTCGCCGCGTTCGTCCCGGCGTTGTTCTGGGCGATCGAACGGCTCGCGCGGGACCGGCGCCCGGCGAACATCGCGATGATCGGGTTGGTCGTCGGGTCGATGTTGCTCAGCGGGTTCCCGGCCGTGGCCGCCTACGCGTTCGTCGCGGCCGGGCTCTATCTCATCGTCCGCATGGCGACCATCCACGGTTGGCGGCCGGGACGTCTGGTGGTGGTCGCAGCAGCGGCGACTGCAGGACTGCTGGTCGGAGTCGCGGTCGCAGCCATGCACCTGGTGCCCTTCGCCGACGAGCTCCGCGAGGTCGCGGTCGGGTCTCGGGGACAGTCGTCCCAGTCGCACTCGCCGATGATCAGCATGGTCACGATGCTCGCGCCGGACGCGCTCGGAATCACCAGCCCGGATGCGTCCTCGGTCGACTGGTACGGGCTGGCGAACCCGATCGAGGAGCTCAGCTATGTCGGCGCGGTGGCCCTGCTGCTCGTCGTCATCGCGCTGGTGATGCGCCGACGGCCGGGGTTTCCACCGCTGGTCCGTGGCTTCTTCGTCACGGCCGCCGCCATCACGGTCGTTCTCGTGTTCTTCGGAGGACCACTCCTCGCGGCGCTGCAACAGCTTCCCGTCTTCGACACGAACCGGATCGGTCGGGCCCGGTCGATGCTCGGGTTCTTCTTGGCGGTGCTGGCCGCGATGGGGTTCGACGCGCTCGTCCGGCGTCCGGCCGGCACCTGGCTCTCGACCTTGCAACGTCGGAAGTGGATCGTGGTCGCGAGCGGCGTGTGGCTCGGCGCGGTCATCGCGGCGTTCCTCGTCGTGCGGGAGGCGCACCAGTACGCGTTCGTCCGCGAGCAGCTGGTCTGGTTCGACGGATCGCTCCGGTCGGCCGCCACCTTCGGTGGGCTCGCCGCGATCGCAGCGGCACTCGCGGTGAAGGGACGGGGCTGGTTGCGGGCTACCGCCCTCACGGTGATTCCGGCCCTTCTCGTGACCCAAGCGCTGCTGCTCGTCATCCCGTTCTGGCCGCGGGTCCCGACCAGCCAGTTCTACCCGCCCACCCCGACCCACGAGTTCCTGGCATCGCACATCGGCTCGGACCGCATGGTCGCGGCCGGGACGATGCTGACCGGGACAGAGGCGTTCTACGGGTTGCGAACCGTCGGTGGACGTGGCTTCGTGGCCGAGGAGTACGACGAGCTCCTCAGAGCATGGTGCGACGGCTGCTTCGTCACTCCCACCTATATGGCGATCCCGGGCCGACCGGAGGTCTTCCAAGCACCGCTGCTCGATCGCCTCGGCGCGCGCTACGTCGTCACCGACCCAGCGGCGCCCGTCCTGGGCGAGGCCGAGATCGTCGGCGGTACCGGCGACCTCCTGACCCTCAGTCCCGAGGAGCCGATGTCGCTGCCGATCCCCGGCGGCGCGTTGCGCGCGCTCGGCGTCGAGATCGCCGAGCCGTACGCGACCGGCGACCCCTGGGCCGCGATGGAGGTCGAGGTCAAAGACGCTGACGGGACGACGCTGACGACGACTCGGAGGCGGTTGTTCGGAGGCGCTGCGCCCGGTCCGTTCACGGTCGCGGTGCCCGAGGACGACGTCGCCTCGGCCACGTCAGCCGTGGTGACCCTCCACGCCGATCTCCCGATCGCGATCCGTTCCGACGGAGCCACGCCGGCAGTCGCGCTCGTCCGGCCGTCCGACGACGACCTGGAGGTCGTCTTCGGTGGTGCGACGACGATCTACGAGCGCACGAGCGTGCTCCCACGGATCAGATGGGCCAAGACCGCCGTGGTGGAGCCGGACGCCACCCGCGCGATCGACCTGGTCCTCTCCGGCACCGCACCGGACGTCGTGCTGGCGGCGCCCGGCCCCGAGCCGTCGGGCGCGCCGGCGACGCTGGACGTCGTCGAGGACTCCGGGGACACGATCGCGGTCGACGTGGACGCTGAAGGTCTCGGCTATCTCGTGGTGGCCGATGGCCTCCAGGACCGTTGGTCGGCTGCGATCGACGGTGCTGCCGTGCCGTTGGTCGACGCCGACCACGGCTATGTCGCGGTCGAGGTTCCGCCCGGCACGCACCGGGTCGAGCTGAGGTACGCCCCACCGCTGTCCGGCGGTGGGTTCGCCATCTCAGGTGGCGGGCTCGCGCTGATCGGTGCGCTCTTCATGATCGATCGGCGGTCGCGGCGGCGGGGGACGGTCCGCTCTTCCACGACAGACCCCAGTGGACCGATGGAACCGCCTGGTTGAGGGCCTTCAGGTTCCGCGGGTGTTGCGAGCAGCAACGAAATGGGCGACCCCGACCACCCGCAACGGGGTGTCCACGAGCGGTTGCACGAGCTTGCGGAGTACGGCGCGCGCTCGCTCGTTGGCGAGCCGGTCGAGGGGGGGCATGAGGTAGCGATGCTCGACGACCTCGAAGCCGTGCGCGGCCAGCAGGCCGAGGAGGCGACGTCTGGAGTAGATCCGGGCCTTCGCCCAGCGCTCGTGCAGCCGGGTCGGGAGCCACGACAGGAGCGGCACCCGGTTCCACGGCACCCACGTCGGGCGGAGGTGCATGCCGTGGGTCTCCATGAGGTACCACTTGTTCGGCACGGTGAGCGTGAGCATCGCTCCGGGGCTCAGGACCCTGGCCACCTCGTCGAGTGCGGCACCGTCGTCGGCGGTGTGCTCGAGCACCTCGTACGAGATGGCGTGGTCGAAGCTGGCGTCCGGGAACGGCAGCCGGTGGCCGTCGTAGACGACGTAGGTCACGTTGTCGACACCGAGCCGTCTCGCCTGAGCGATCGCGTCATCGACCCGAGCCGGCTCGACCTCGACGCCGACCACAGCCGTCGCGTCGGGGGCGAAGAGCACGGTGTTCGAACCGTTGCCGGAGCCGAAGTCGAGCAGCCGCCCGGCTCCCGACGGGACGTACGGCCGGGACAGCGCGTGCCGGAGGCGGGGAAGCTCGAACCCGTACTCCGTCGGTACGCCGAGCTCGATCCCGCGCGCCATCGGCGGAGCGTAGCCGGTCGTCAGTCGACCGCCCGGTCGCTGGGCGAACGGTGCTGACGAGCGAGCTCCCGAGCCGCCTCCGCCTCCCGGTTCAGGTCCGCCTGGGTCGAGGCATGGGCGCGTCCGAGGACGAGACCGGCGCCCGCCCAGAACAGGTCACCGATCGTCATGACCACCCGCGAGATGATCACGAGGAGCAGCACCTTGCCCGGGTCGAGCACGCTGGAGAGGGCTGCGACGAGCACGACCTCTCGCACGCCCGCCCCGGCGGGCGCGACGACGATGACGAAGCCGATGCTCCACGCGAGCGCGAACGCTCCGGCCGCCGTGAGGTAGAGCTCGCTGCCGCTGGCCCCGAATCCCCGAGCCAGGAGCCACACGTGCGCTCCGATCACGAGCCAGGACGCCGCTGACCAGCCGGCGCAGCCGAGCACCCCGACGAGCGAGAGCCGGCGCTCGAGTGGAGGTCGTCGGGTGACCCGGAGCAACCAGTCCAGCACCCGGTTGAGGATCGCGGGATGCAGGAGTGCAGCCAGGACCGGTGCAGCGGCCAGGCCCCACCAGTACGTACGAGCGGTGCCGCTGGCGCCGAACGGCAGGGTGACGGCGGCCACCAGCAACGCCGTCACCAGGCTGATGAGCACCACGAGGACGCTCACCGTGGCCGAACGGCGCCTCGGAACGCCGTGCCGGTGCCCGAGCTCGACCTGCGCGACGAACGGCCAGATCGATCCCGGCACGTACTTGCCCAGCTGCGAGAGGGAGACGATCCGCACCGACGCGCCGACCGGAAGGGGCGAGCCGAGATCGGCGAGCAGGCGGCGCCACCCCATCACGGTCAGCCCGATTCCCACGATCACGGCGACCTGCGCGCCGGCGACGAGCGGCCAGGAGATCTCCGTGGCCGCCAGGCGGATGTCGTCCCATGACCGGCTGAGCGCCACCCCGCAGAGCACAAGGGCGACGAGTACGAAGCCCCAGCGCAACAGTCGGCTTTCGAGCAGTCGCGCGATCACGGCGCCAGCGTAGGCGGGCTGTGATTCGTGCACCGGCACCCGCGCCGTAGGGTTGCTGCTCGTGCGGGTGCTGGCGTTCGGGACGTACGACGCCGAGGTCCACCCGCGCGTCGCCGTCCTGATCGAAGGGCTTCGAGCTCACGGGCACGACGTGGTCGAGGTGAACGAGTCCCTGAAGCTGACCACGGCGCAGCGCGTCGCGACCCTCCGCCAGCCGTGGCGGCTGCCGGTGCTCGTCGTCGGGCTGGCCCGCTCGTGGAGCCGCCTGGTCCGAGCTGCCGGCCGGTCGCCGCGCCCAGACGTCGTGCTGGTCGGCTTCCTGGGCCACTTCGACGTGATCCTGGCCCGTCGACTGTTCCGCGACGTACCCGTCGTGCTCGACCTGCTCGTGAGCGCAGAAGAGACCGCCGTCGACCGTGGCGTGACGAACGGCGCGATCCTGCGGGCGGTCCGTTGGCTGGACCGGATCGCTGTCCGTTCGGCCGATCTTGTGGTCGTCGACACCGAGGAGCATCGCGCGCTGGTTGGACCCGACCGGCGCGCGCACACGGTCGTGGTGCCGGTCGGCGCTCCCGAAGCCTGGTTCGTGGACGCCCGGGAGGCCGCCGCCGGCCCGCCGCTGCGCGTCGTCTTCTTCGGCCTCTTCACCCCGCTGCAGGGCGCGCCGGTCGTGGGCGCGGCGCTGCGGCTGGTCGCCGAGGAGGCGATCGAGATCACGATGATCGGCCGGGGCCAGGACTACGACGAGACCGTCAGGGCGGCCGGGCCGCATGCGCGAGTCACCTGGATCGACTGGGTGCCACCGGAGGACCTGGCCGGCGCAGTCGCCACCCACGACGTGTGCCTCGGGATCTTCGGCACCGGCCCCAAAGCGCTCAGCGTGGTGCCGAACAAGGTCTTCCAGGGGATGGCCGCCGGGCTCGCGGTCGTGACGTCGGACACCCCGCCACAACGACGGTTGCTCGGCGACGCCGCGCTCCTCGTGCCGGCGGGGAACCCAGAGGCGTTGGCAGACAGCCTGCGCGCGCTCGCCCGGGACCCGGAACGGGTGGTGACCCTGCGCCGGGCCGCCGCAGCCCACGCCCGGGCGACGATGACGCCCGAGGTCGCAACGCGTTCGCTGGCCACCCGGCTCGGCGCGCTCCCGGGGCGGCGCGGATCGGTTAGCCTGCACGGCACCCCGGCCGGGTGGCGACGTGCGCTCCCGACCCGCCGAGCCCGCGAAACTGGACGACGCAGGAGCGACGACCCATCGTGACCGTCCGACCTGACCTACCAGATGCCGACGTCGTGGGCGTCCCCGTGGTGCTCCACGGTGTCGACGCTGCCGCCCGCCACCACACGGAGGGGCCACCCGGCGCCGACCCCGCACCGCGCGTCACGATCGTGCTGCCTTGCTACAACGAGCAGGACCACGTCGTCGAGGAGCTCGAGCGGATCACAGCTGCGATGGACTCGAGCGGGTACTCCTACGAGCTGCTCACGATCGACGACAAGTCCACGGATCGCACGCTCGAGATCGTCCGCAGCGTCGCGCACCGCTTCCCGCACATGCGGATCATGCCGTTCCAGCGCAATGGTGGTTCCGGCACGGCACGGCGGATCGGGACCCGCGAGGCGCTCGGGGAGATCGTCGTGTGGACCGACGCGGACATGACCTACCCGAACGAGAGGATCCCGGAGTTCGTCGCCTACCTCGACGATCACCCGGAGACGGACCAGGTCGTCGGCGCGCGGCTGACCGAGGAGGGCACCTACAAGCTTCTCCGCGTCCCGGCGAAGTGGGTGATCCGCAAGGTCGCCGAGGTGCTCACGGGCACGAAGATCCCGGACCTCAACTCCGGCCTGCGGGCCATCCGGCGCGATGTGTCCCTGCCCTACCTCCGGCTGCTCCCACCGGGCTTCTCGTGCGTGACGACGATCACGTTGTCGTTCCTGTCGAACCAGCACACGGTCGACTACCTGGAGATCGGGTACGCCAAACGGTCCGGCACGAGCAAGTTCCACCCCTTCCGGGACGCGTACCGGTACATCCTCCAGGTGCTCCGCATGGTCATGTACTTCAACCCGATCAAGGTGCTCATGCCGGCTGCGCTCTGGATCCTGGCGATCGGGCTGGTCAAGCTGGTCGTCGATGTGATCAGGCTGGGCTGGGGCGTCCCGACCTCGACTGCGTTGCTGTTCTTCTCGGGCTTCCAGATCGCCGTTCTGGCTCTCGTCGGGGACTTGGTCGCGCGCTCCCGATCGGACTAGGCAGCCACTCGTTGACGAGCCCATGAGGATCCGACTCGTCGGCCCGGTGCACCCCTACAAGGGTGGCATCGCGCAACACACGACGCAGCTCGCCCACCGGCTCGCCGCGGCCGGGCATGACACGGCTGTCGAGTCGTGGCGCCGGCAGTACCCCGAGTCGATCTACCCGGGCCAGCAGCGGGTGGACTCGGCCGAGGTCGAGCCGTTCGACCGCACCCGCTACCGCCTCTCGTGGAACAGCCCGCTGTCCTGGGTGCTCATGGGTCGTCGGCTGCGGTCGGAGGCCGACCTCGTCGTGATCGTCCTGGTGTCCCCGGTCCAGGTGCCGCCGTACCTTGTCGCCCTCGGCGCACTCGGTCGTCGCCGCGCCCCGCGGGTCGTCGTCCTCGCCCACAACGTGCTGCCGCACGAGCGCGGGCCGCTCGACCGGCTGGCCGTCCGCAGGCTCTTGCGGCACGCCGACGAGGTGCTCGTGCACTCGCAGGGGCAGCGTGATCTTGCCAAGACGCTCACGACTGCCCCGATCGTCGTGCGGCCGCTTGCCCCTCACCTGCCGACCGGGTCGCTCGCCGAACCGCCCCCGGCCATCCCGCAGCGGCACCTGCTGTTCTTCGGCCTCGTCCGGCGCTACAAGGGCGTCGACCTGCTGGTGCGGGCGCTGGCCGACGTGCCTGACGCGACGCTCACGATCGCCGGTGAGTTCTGGCGCGGCGCCGACGAGGTCTACGAGGCGATCGAGGAGGCCGGCGTGGGAGATCGGGTCGAGCTGCGGCCGGGCTACGTCCCTGCCGGCGACATCCCGGCGCTGTTCGCACGCACCGATGCCCTGGTGCTGCCCTACCGTGAGGCGACGGCGACCCAAAACGTCGCGCTGGCGTTCTCGTACGGTCGGCCCGTCGTCGCGACGACGGCCGGGACGTTGCCCGGGCTGGTCCGCGACGGCGTCGACGGTCTGCTCTGCCCGCCCGACGACGTCGCCGCCCTCGCAGCGACGCTGCGTCGGCTCTACGAGCCCGGCGTCTGGCGTCACCTCGTCGACGGCGTCTCCGCCGTCGACGAGGACGCGCCATGGAAGGCGTACATCGAGGCGCTGGTCGGCACCGGAGGTGAAGCACCGCGTGGCCGGTAGAGCAGGTCTCCAACCGCGAGCAAGACAGGCGGCCAAGATCGCGATGGCCGCCGCGCTCTGGACGAGGGTCGGTGCCCGGCGGGCGACCGAACGGGTCGTCGGTCGCGGCGCGCCGACGGGTCGCCCGACCGTGCGTGCCACCGGCGTCCTGCAGAGCCGCGAGGAGTGGGAGCGGGCCACCCGGAACATGCGCGCTCTGCGCCTGCCGTTGCACCCGGACGGCTCGAAGAACTGGGACACGCTTGCCGCGATCTCCAGCACGCTCGCGCACACCTCGCCGGCGGAACGCGTGCTCGACGCCGGAGCAGCCCTCTACTCGACGTTCCTCCCGTCGCTGCGGCTGTACGGGTACACCGACCTGGTGGGCACGAACCTCGAGTTCGGCCGGCGAATCGCACTCGGCGGGGTCCGGCTCGAGCAGGGCGACATCGAGGCAACCGGTTTCGCCGACGGCTCGTTCGGCGCCGTCGTGTGCCTCAGCGTCATCGAGCACGGTGTCGACGTGCGGGCCTTCCTCACCGAGGCCGCCCGAATCGTCCGCCCAGGTGGCGTGGTGTTCGTCTCCACCGACTACTGGGCGGGAGGCGTCGACACCACGGGACTCGTCGCGTACGGCACTCCGGTACGGATCTTCGACCGCGCAGCCATCGAGGGCTTGATCGCGAACGCCGCCGAGGTGGGGCTCCGGCTCGAGGGCGACGCCACCGACCTCGACTGCCACGAGCGAGCCGTCCACTGGAAGCGCTTCGACCTGCGCTACACGTACGTCGCACTGACGTTCCGGGCGGAGACCAGATGAGCGGCTCCCGGCAGCCCCAGCTCGCGTACAGCGAGCTCATGGCCGCCATGCTCGACGAGGACCAGCGCCGGCAGAAGGCTGCCAAGATCATCCGGGTGCTCCTGCACTACCTGGGCCGGGAGGACCTCGATGGGCTGACCGTCGCCGACATCGGCTGCTCGGCCGGGTTCATCGCGGACGAGCTCGCCACTGCCGGAGCCACCACGCTCGGGCTCGACATCGACGTGCCCGGGCTGGGCAAGGCGGCCGAGCGGTTCGGGGCTCGCGTGCAGTTCGTCTGCGCGACCGGGGATGCGTTGCCCCTCGCCGACAAGTCGGTCGACGTGCTCGTGCTCAACCACATCTACGAGCACGTCGTGGACCCCGACGCAGTTCTGGACGAGCTGCACCGGGTGCTCGCTCCCACCGGCGTGATCTACCTCGGCCTCGGCAACCGGCTGGGGGTCGTCGAGCCGCACTACCGGCTGCCGTTCCTCTCCTACCTGCCCGGACCGCTCGCCGACCGGTACGTGCGCGCGTCCGGTCGCGCCGAGCGCTATCACGAGCGCTTTCGTACCCGCCGCGGCCTGCGGCGCATGCTCCGCGGGTTCACGGTCTGGGACTACACCCTCCCGGTGATCAAGGATCCGGCCAGATTCAGCAACACCGACGTGGTCTCGCCGCGCGTGGCGAGCCTGCCCACAGCCGCATTCCGGGTGGCCATGCCGATCGTCCCGATCTTCATCTGGGTCGCCGCCAAGTCCGCATCGCGACCCAGGGGCGCCACGCTCGGCACACCGCCAGAACGGCTCCGCGTGCCCGCCGGGCGGTGACCCGACTCGGATGCGACCCGCGTGAGGGGTGTTGCGCATGTGCGCTGTGGGGGTAGCGTGACGCCGACTCATCGACGGGGGCCGAGAGGTTGTGCCCGTGCGCCGCACTCCCCACCTGGTTGCCACCGCCATCGGGCTGGCCCTCGTCCTCACCGTCGTGCCCGGCGCCGGTCCGGCCGGCGCGGCGCCGACCGAGCCGCTGTTCCCCGAGCAGATCGAGGCGTACGCCGAGTACGACGGCCAGGACACCTGCCAGCCTGCGTTCAAGCCCGGGGTCGTGGCGTTCACCCAGATCGTGCTCGCGGAGTACCCGGAGACCTATGGACCGCTCAGTCCCCGTGCGTGCTCGGGTGGCACGAGCGAGCACTACGAAGGCCGCGCCTGGGACTGGATGGTGGACTCCTACGACCCGGCCGACGCAGCGCGGGCGAAGGACCTGCTCGACTGGCTGCTCCGGGACGACAGCTACGCCAACGACCACGCGCTCGTGCGGCGGCTCGGCCTGATGTACATCATCTGGAACAGACAGGTCTGGCGCGCCTATGACCCTGATGCCGGCTGGCGGCCCTACTCCGGACCGAACCCGCACACTGACCACGTCCACTTCAGCTTCAGCTGGGACGGCGCGCTGCAGGAGACGTCGTGGACGACCCTCGCGGAACTCGGCCAACGGCTCGACCAGGCACGTGTTGCTGCCACCTGGCGTGACCGGGACCGGCTCGACGTGTTCCGGCGCGGCCGCGGCGGCGTCCTGCAACAGTCCATCTGGCCGGACGGGTCCGGGTCGTGGATCAACCTCGGCGGCCAGCTGCGGAGCGGGCCGGCTGCAGTCTGGTCGTCGAACCACCGGCTGTGGATCTTCGCCCAGGGGACCGACGGAACGCTGCACCAGCGGGTCTGGTCGCGACGCTCCAGTTGGCGGCCCTGGAGATCTTCGGGCCTGCAGATCAGCGCCGCCCCCGCGGTCGCCACGCGCTCCGGCCGGATCGACGTCGTGGTACGGACCGACGTCGGCAGCGTCGCGCACCGGTCCTGGCGCCACAAGGGCGGTTGGTCGAAGTGGGATGACCTCGGCGGGCTGGTGACCGCACCGCCGGCCGTGAGCTGGAGCTCGCGCCACCGGCTCGATGTCCTCGCCCGCGGCGCGACCGGCCAGCTCCACGTGATCTCCGAGATCGACCGGACCTGGACGGCATGGGGCAACCTCGGTGGTGCGCTGACGTCAGGACCGGCAACCGCGTCGGTGTCACCCGAGCAGGTCACGGTGGTGGTGCGCGGAACCGACGGCGCCGTGTATCAACGCACCCGTACGGGCTCGTGGGCAGGCTGGACCGGCCTTGGTGGCTCACACGTCTCCGGTCCCGCCACGGCGGCGATCCGGAACCGGCGGCTGGACGTCCTCACCCGCGATGTCAGCGGTGGGACGCTCCAGAATACGTACAGACCTGGGACCGGGTGGACTGGATGGAGTCTCGAATGAGCGGACTGCCGCACGTCGGGAGAACGGTGCGCGTGGCGCTCGCAGCGGTGGCGGTCGCCGCTGTCCTGGGCACCGTCGTCGTCGTGGCTGGGACGCCCACCGCGACGCCCAGCGGGACGTCGACCGGGACTCTCACCGGGACCCCAGCCGTGACTTCCACCGTGACTCCAGCCGTGACTCCCACGGGGTCCTCGCCCGGAACACCCACGCAACCAGGCCGGGCCAGCGCGATCAGCCTGTTCCCGGAGGGCGAGGTGGTCGCACCCGACGTCTCGCGCACGGCGGCCGTCGACGTGTCTGGCGCGTGGCCGCTGGGCGCGTGCGCTCCTGGGGCGCCCGACCGTGGGCGGGAGGACTTCGTGAGCGGCACCGAGCGTGGGCTCGAGTACACCCGCGACCTTGCGATGGGGTGGTACGCCGACGAGGCATCCGCCGTCATCGCGTACGACGGTGTGCTCGCCCGCATCGAGGCATGCGCAGCCAGCACCGGCGCCACGATCGAGAGCGCAGCCTCGGGCCTCGGCACGGCCGGAGTCCTCACCACGGTGGCGCAACCGGGTGCCGGCGGTGAATCGGATGTGTCGATCTACGCCATCACCCGGATCGGACGTGTCGTCACGCTGGCTGTGGATCAAGCGACGTTCTACGACGGGACGGTCCCGGCACCGGCCGAGGCGACGATCACGCGGGGGCACGCCGAGCGGCTCCTGGCCGAGCTGTGCCTGGTCGACCCGGCGCGCTGCTGAGCGATCCGCTGACGCGGGCCTGGCAGGGTGGCGCCGTGACCACGAACGGCACGCCGGCGGTCGCCGTCGTCGCCGAGCAGTGCCTCGCCCCGGTGCCCGGCGGCACCGGGCGCTACACCCGAGACCTGGTCGCGGCCCTCGTCCGGACCGCACCACCTGGGTCGGAGGTGGAGACCTGGGTGGCCTGGCACCGCGACATCGCCGGGGCCGGGGTGCCGGGCGCGCGTGGGCCGTACCGGCTCGGACTGCCCAGGCGCCCGCTGACGGCCGCCTGGGAGCGCGGGGTGGGCCCTCGACCGCGCCGAGCCACGGTGGTGCACGCGCCGACGCCGCTCTTCCCGCCCAGCCGGGTACCGCTCGTCGTCACGGTCCACGACGCGGTGCCGTGGACGCACCCGGAGACGCTGACCGCACGCGGGGTGGCGTTCCACCGGCGGATGGTCGAGCGGGCGGCTCGGCTGGCCGAGATCATCGTCGTGCCGACCGCCGCCGTCCGCGCCGAGCTCGGGCTGCTCCTGCCGGCCGCGCGCCGGTTCGAGGTGGTGCCGCCCGCGATGTCCCCCGACCTGGTCGTCCCACCCGACGCGACCGCGCGCGTCCGTGCGCTCGACCTCGACCCGGCGCGCGGATTCCTGCTCACCGTCGCGACGGTCGAGCCGCGCAAGGGGCTCGACCTGCTGATCGAGGCGCTCGGGCGTGGCGGTGGTGCCGGGCTGCCGCTCGCCGTCGTCGGGCCGGCCGGCTGGGGAGACGTCGACCCACAGGCGCTCGCGATCCGGGCCGGCCTGCCAGCGGAGCGACTCCGCCTGATCGGCCGCGTCGCAGACCCCGACCTCGCCGCGCTCTACTCCGCCGCGACGGCGGTCGTTGTGCCCTCGCGCGCGGAAGGTTTCGGGCTGCCGTTGCTGGAGGCCATGACGCTCGGTATCCCCGTCGTCGCGACCAGGATCCCGGCCCTGGTCGAGGTGGCCGGTGGCGCCGCTCGCCTGGTCGAGCCCGACGCGGACGACCTGCGAGCCGGTATCGATGCGGTGGTCGGCGACCCGGCGCTGCGCGCCGCGATGGTGCGGGCCGGGCTCGTCCGCGCCGCCGACTTCGACTGGGACCGCACCGGGCACCGGCTCTGGACGCTCTACGCCGAGATGACCGGAAACTTCCGGCCATCTTGACGCCGGGCAGTCGTCACCCGACCGCTGCCGTGGGGGCGTAGGCTTTCCGCTAGCACGCACCGCCCGCCGGCCACGTCGGCGAGGTACTTCGAATCGACCAGCGACACCCGAGAAGAGGCGAACCCGCGTGGGCCCGCGCGTCCTCGTCGACGCCACCGCCGTACCAGCCGACCGCGGTGGGGTCGGGCGCTATGTCGACGGGCTGATCACCGCACTCGACGCAGCCGGCGCCCAGGTGGCCGTGGTCTGCCAGCGGCTCGACGCCGAGCGCTACGCGAGGCTGGCCAAGTCCGCCCAGATCGTGCCCGGCCCGGGCGCGATCGCCCAGCGGCCGGCTCGTCTCGCCTGGGAGCAGACCGGGCTGCCGCTCATCGCCGCACAGATCGGCGCCGAGGTGGTCCACTCGCCGCACTACACGATGCCCCTGCGGGCTGGCCGGCCCGCGGTCGTCACGATCCACGACGCGACGTTCTTCACCGACGCCCAGTACCACACGCCGGTGAAGACGACGTTCTTCCGTTCGGCCACCCGTACTGCCCTCAAGCGCGCAGCGCGCTGCATCGTGCCGTCCAAGGCCACCCGGGACGAGCTCGTCCGGGTGCTGTCGGCCGACCCGGACCGCATCGACGTCGCGTACCACGGCGTCGACCACACGACGTTCCGGCCGCCCAGCGCGGAGGAGTCGACCCGGGTCTCGAACCGGCTCGGACTGCACGGGCAGCCCTACCTCGCGTTCCTCTCGACCCTCGAACCGCGCAAGAACGTCCCGAACCTGATCCGTGGCTGGATCGCAGCGGTCGGCGACCGCGACTCCCCGCCGGCCCTCGTGCTGGCCGGCGGTGCCGGCTGGGACGACGAGGTCGACACCGCGATCGCGGAGGTGCCGAGCCACCTGCGGGTGCTGCGGCCGGGCTACCTCCGGTACGAGGACCTGCGTGGCTTCCTCGGGGGGGCACACGTCGTGGCCTACCCCAGCCACGGCGAGGGCTTCGGCCTGCCGGTGCTCGAAGCGATGGCCTGCCGGGCACCGGTGCTCACCACGCCCAGGCTCTCGTTGCCCGAGGTCGGCGGCGACGCGGTGGCCTACACCGAGCCGGACCCGGGATCGATCGCGCAGGCCATCTCGAGCCTGCTCGACGACGACACCCGGCGCCACGAGCTCGCGGAGGCCGGCTACCAGCGGTCGCTGGAGTTCACGTGGGAAGCCAGCGCGCAGGTCCACCTGGCCAGCTACACCAAGGCGGTCGACGGGGCGTTCGTCCGTCGGGACGCCGCCGCCGGCGAGTGAGCACCACCCCGGCCCGGTCCGGGGAACCCGTCGTACCGCTGCGGATCGCGGTCGTCACGTTCTCCCCTGGCGCGCACCTGCGCCAGTTCCTCGACTCCCTCGAGACCGCGACGACGCGACCGTACGAGGTCGTGCTCGCCGACAACGGCTCGACCGACGGGTCACCGGAGGCCGCCGCCGGGGTCGGGCGCGCGAGGCTGCTCCGGACCGGTGGCAACCTCGGGTACGGAGCCGCGAGCAACCGCGCGGTCGCCGGAGCCCGGTCGCCGTGGGTCGTCGTCGCCAACCCCGACGTCGTGTGGATGCCCGGCTCGCTCGACGAGCTGCTCGACGCCGCCGACCGGTGGCCCCGCGCTGGCGCGGTCGGGCCCGCGGTCCGGACGCCGGACGGCGACCTCTACCCCTCGGCCCGCGCGAAGCCGTCGCTCGGTCGTGGCATCGGCCATGCGCTGGTCGGCTGGTGGTGGCCGGCCAATCCCTGGACGGCGAGCTACCGGGGCGAGCGAGGATCACCTGTGGAGGAGCCGGTCGGCTGGCTGTCCGGGGCGTGCCTGCTGCTGCGCCGGGATGCCTTCGAGGCCGTAGACGGCTTCGACGAGTCGTACTTCATGTTCATGGAGGACCTCGACCTCGGCGAGCGGCTCGGCGCGGCCGGCTGGCAGAACATCTACGCGCCAAGCGCGGTGGTCGAGCACACCGGTGGCCACAGCTGGCGCCGGGCGCCGGCCCGGATGCTCTACCACCACCACCGCAGCGTCTACCGGTACCTCTCGCGGCGCTATGCCGGGCTGTCTCGTGCGCCGCTTCGCGCAATGATCGCCGGCGGTCTGACCGCCCGTTTCCTCGGCGCGCTGGTCGTGCACCGCATCGGACGAGGCGCCCCGCCGGCGCGGCGGGCCGACGTCCTCCCGTCGGCCCATCCGTGATGGTGGGCGCGTGCGGTCCGGGGTGATCATGGCCGGCGGTCCCGGGATGCGGCTCTGGCCGCTCTCGCGGGCCAGCCGACCGAAGCAGCTGCTCCAGGTCGGCGACGGCCGCAGCCTGCTCGCGCTCGCCTACGATCGGTTGGCCGGGGTGCTCGACCCGACGTCGATCTTCGTGTGCACCCTCGACTCCCACCGCGATGCGGTGCTCGCCGCGCTGCCGGAGCTGCCTCCGGAGAACGTGATCGGCGAGCCGACGGGCCGGGACACGGCGCTGGCGAACGGGCTCTGCGCAGCCGTGCTGGGCGCCGTCGACCCGGACGCCGTGCTCGCGGTCGTGACCGCCGACCACGTGATCAAGCCGATCGGTGCGTTCCAGGACGCGCTGCGCTGCGCGTTCGAGCTCGCCGAGTCCGCTCCGCGCCTGGTGACGTTCGGCATCGTCCCCACCTCGGCACACACCGGGCTCGGGTACGTCGAGCGCGGGGCCCCGATCGATGGCAGCGCGTACGACGTCGCCTCGTTCACGGAGAAGCCGGACGCGGCGACCGCCGCGACGTACCTCGCGTCCGGACGGTACTTCTGGAACAGCGGCATGTTCGTGTGGCAGGCGAGCACGGTGCTCGACCAGCTGCGCCGGCACCGGCCGGACCTGGCCGGCGGCCTCGAGCGGATCGCGGCGGCCAGGGCCGGGCCCGACCGGACCCGGGTGCAGGCAGCGGTGTACCCGGAGCTGCCCCGGATCAGCATCGACTACGCCGTGCTCGAGCCCGCGGCGCGCGAGCGTGCCGACGCGGTCGCCGTCGTCCCGCTCGCTGTCGACTGGCTCGACGTCGGCTCCTGGTCGGCGTTGGCGACGACGCTGCCGTCGGACGAGCACGGGAACGCGCTCGGTAGCCTCACCGTGCTGGTCGACTCGGCGGACAACGTGATCGTGACGGACGACCCCCAGCACCTGGTGGCGGCGCTGGGACTGCGCGAGACGATCGTGGTCGCGACCAAGGACGTCACCATGATCTGCCCGCTGGCAGACGCCGAGCGGGTCAAGGCTCTGGCCGCGGCCACGCGGCTCGCGCACGGCGAACGCTTCACCTGACGCCGGGCAGCGGAGGGACGGCTAGGCGAAGAACCAGGTAGCGGCGCCGAGGATCGAGGCGAACCGCAGGAGCCGGCCGATGAACCCGACGACGACGAACATGGTGAGCGACATGCGCAGCGCACCGGCGAGGACCGCCACCACCGCGAACGGCGGGAAACCAACGCTGGCGCTGACGAGGACGAGGCCGGCCGCCGCCCAGGGCCGGTGCTCCAGGCGTCCCTGCCACCGGGCGAGCGCGGACTGGAACCGGGGCGTGTCCGTCTTCTTCTTGACCCACCTCCAGCTGAGCGAGCTCTTGCCCAGGTAGTAGTAGACGATCTTGCCCAACATCTGCCCCACCGCTGCGACGGCCGCCATCGGCCACAGCGGCGGCGACTCGCTCGCGGCGAGGGCCGCGAGGTAGACCTCGGCGTTGAGGACCGGGACGAGCGCGGACGCGATGCAGAAGCCGAAGGTCGAGAGGAGCCATCCCATCGACTACGGCCGGGCCGCGACCGGGTCCGGTGTCGCCGTGGCTCCGAGCGCCGCGCACCCGCTCTGGTCGGGTCGCGGCAGCTGGTTCACCCGTACGATCGACGCGATCTTGATCGCCAGGACGGCCGCAGCCATGGCACTGGAGATCCACACCGACTTCGTCCCGAACGTGACAGCCGTGATCATCCACGAGTTGAGCCCCTTGGCCGGTCGCGACCAGTTCCAGATCCAGACCCGTCGATCGACGAGGAAGAAGTAGTTCGGGCTGCGCAGCGGCCACGAGAGGAACGCCAGCGACAGCACACCGTCGACGGCCATGAAGTTGAGCAGGAAGATCCCGATCGGCAGCCACAGGTCGGGATAGATCATCAGCATCCCGAGGTACGCGACCGCCACGTTCAGGCGGTCGCAGATGATGTCCGCGATCGCGCCGGAACGGGTCTCCCGGTCCGTGCGCCGAGCCACCTCGCCATCGAGGAAGTCCCCGGCCCAGTACACCGCGATCGACCACACGAGCAGCGTGAACGACCCCTGGACGATGCCGGCGAGACCGAGGCCGAGGCTGGCCACCGTCCGGACCGCCGTGATGGCGTTCGGGATGGTGGCCAGCGTCTCGCGCCCTGGCCGCGCGCAGCCGTGGTGGCCGCAGTGGGCCATCAGATCGCGTTGGGCTCGGGGGAGTCCGAGGACGGGAACTGCTCGACGAAGTCGGCGATCGCCTCGCCGCTCGGGCGGGCGCAGTACTGGCGGCGACCGGTGCCCTCGGTCCAGTGCGAGATCGCGATGTCGCCGTCCTCGGAGAACTCGCCCCGGTCCTCGGAGTCCCACGCCGTGACGATGAACTTCGGGGTGTCGGCGGAAACCCGCGCGGCGAGGCTCTCGAGCGTCTCCACGTCGTCGTCGGAGACGTCCTCGTCGTACCAGACGATCGTGTAGCCGTGCTCGAGGTTGTGCACGAGCCGCTCGAGAGGGGGTATGTCCGAGCGCGAGTAGAAGCTGCGGTCGAAGCCGGCGGTCTCGACGTAGTGCTGGCCCGAGCTCGGTGGTGCGGTGTCGTACTCGACCTTCCCGACGTCGGGCGTGGGGGTGCCGGGACCGACGTGCTCGCCGACGCCCTCGGCCGGGTCGTCGATGACCTCACCACAGCCGGCAGATGCCGCCGCGACGCCGAACGAGCTGATCTCACGGTTGCGCTCGGCGTTCCGCTGGATCAGCGGGACCGCGGCGGCGGCGATGAGGCCGAGCCCGATCACGATGGCGATCCCGACGAAGATGAAGGAGCGCTTGCGCTCGGCGGCCTTTTGCTGCGCGCGCAGCTCGTCGATCTTGATCCGGCGTGAGTCGGTCTGCTTCTTGCTGGAACTTGCCACGTCGCTGCAGTCTTTCGATCGGGGACGAGGGAGCGGCCGGGAGATCGGGACCGCGGCTGGCCGGACAGGCGCGCCGCCCGGCTGCACGAGTGTACGGGGAGCCGCCTCGTGGGTGCTTCCGCGGTCGGCGTCGGGTGCGACACTGCCGCTGTGCTCACGTTCCCGGGGGCGATCTCCCCCGCGCCGCTGACCAGGGTGGTCGCGAGCCGGCGGCCGCTCGAGCTGCGGTCCACGCTGGCGCCGCTGCGGCACGGTCCTGGCGACCCGGCGTTCCGTGCGGGCACCGGCGGCTCGCTCTGGTGGTCGACCCGGACGCCAGAGGGCCCGGTCAGCGTGCGATTCCTGCCGACCGGCCCGGCCGCGGTCGCAGCGGCAGCCTGGGGGAGCGGCGCCGGCTGGGCGGTCCACCACCTGCCCGACCTCGTCGGGGAGCACGACGACATGGTCGGCTTCCACCCGCAGCACCCCGCGATCGTGCGGTCGCACCGCGAGCGTCCCGGCTGGCGGATCGGGCGGGGCCGCCCGGTGATCGACACCGTCGTCGCCGTGGTTCTCGAGCAGAAGGTCACAGGTCGTGAGGCGCACCGGTCGTGGCGTCAGGTCCTGCAGCGCTTCGGCGAGCCGGCGCCCGGTCCGACGCCGGCCGGGATGCGGGTGCCGCCCAGCGTTGCGGACTGGCTCTCCATCCCGTCGTGGGAGTGGCACCTCGCCGGCGTCGGACCGGAGCGGGCGCGGGCCGCGACCGGCGCCTGCCGCGTCGCAGCCGCGCTGGTCAGTGCCGCCCTGGTCGGCACGGCTGCGCTGGACCGCGCGCTGCGATCGGTGCCCGGCATCGGCGTCTGGACATCGGCAGAGGTGCGCCAGCGCGTCCTCGGTGACCCGGACGCGGTATCGGTGGGCGACTACCACCTGCCCTCGCTCGTCGGCTGGGCGCTCGCCGGGGTGAGGACTGACGACACCGGCATGCTCACGCTGCTCGAGCCCTACCGCGGCCACCGTCACCGCGCGGTGCGGTTGATCGAGCTCTCCGGCCAGGCGGCCCGGCCACCGCGCCACGGCCCCCGGTTCTCCCCGCGGGACTATCGCGCCATCTGACCCCGGCCGGGGCGGCGACGGACTTCGACGTCGACCCCCATGATCGCGTTCATCTGGTACCCCTTCGCGTTCCACACGGCGACCTCCGGCTGGGTCCGTCCGGCGGTGTCGGTGGCCCGGGCGGTGAGGCGGATCGGTCCAGGTTCGGCGACCCACGCGTACGACCAGCGGACCCACGCCCGCGGACCGGCCCGCTCGACGACCGTCGCCGGCTGGTAGGAGTGGCCGCCGTCCACGCTGACCTCGACGGTGGCGACCTGCCCGTGGCCCGACCACGCATACCCGCTCACCGTCGCCGGGCCGGGATCGATCTCCGCGGCGCGCGCCGGGCGCGCGATCACCGACTTCACCGGCATCTCCTCGACCCGTCCGGTCTCCTGGCCCGACTCGTCGAGCAGCACGTACTCGACGGCATTCCACAGCCCGTCCCACCGCTGGTCGGCGAGCTCGAGCCCGGTCACCCACTTGGTCGAGGCGATGCCGCCCCAGCCCGGCACGACGAGCCGGGCCGGCGCGCCGTGAGCGGCCACCAGGTCCTCGCCGTTCATCTGCAGAGCGAGCAGGGTGTCGGGCTCGGTGGCGGCCCGCAGCGGGAGCCCACGTCGCATGAGCGGGTCGTCCGCCCCCTGGCTGATCACCTCGACCGACTCCGGCCGCGGCCCGGCGAGCGCGAGAACGTCACCGAGCCCGACACCGGTCCACACCGCGTTGCCGACCGCGTCGTGCCGCCACGGGGTGCCCGGGGTCGCCGGCTCGAACCCGGACCGGCTGTTGCCGGAGCACTCGATGACCGCGACGACGCTCCGCTGCGGCAGCGCTCGCAGGTCGGCCAGGCCGAGCTCGAGCGGCCGGTCCACCAAGCCGTGGATGCGCAGCCTCCACGTGGCCGGGTCGACCGTCGGCACGCGGTAGTTCGAGCGGACGAAGAAGAGCTCCGTCGGTACGACGATGTCCTCGAGCAGCTCCAGCGGCGTGCCGAGGTTCGTCTCGCCGTACGGCACGAGTCGCTCGTCCTTGAGGGTGCGCCAGTCCTGGGCCGGGGGCTGCGTCACGTCGTGCCTCCTCGAACCTGCGCCTGGGCCTCGGCGACACCCAGGCTGAACAGGTCGTCCTCCGCCCGTCGGACCAGCGCGGCAGCACCCGGGCCGTCCACCTCGGTGACCAGGTGGCCGAGGCCGCGCACCACCGCGACGGGGACGCCCGCCGTCTTGCCCTTGACCAGCTCCGCGGCTGCCGCGATCTCGTCGGCGACCGCTGTCACCGTCATCTCGAGCGGGTTGCCGTAGGGGTCGACCTGTCCGCGGAGGTCGTCGAGCGGGGTCAGTCCCGCCACCCCGATCGCGATGTCGACCAGACCCTCGCGCCAGGGCCGCCCGGCCGTGTCGGTGATGACCACAGCCGTCCTGACCCCGAGTTCGCGGGCCAGGTCCGCTCGCAGGGCTCGGGCCGACGCGTCCGGGTCGACCGGCAGCAGGAGCACCGTCCCTGGCGCGACGTTCGTTGCGTCGACCCCGGCGGCGGCAAGGACCAAGCCGTGACGGGTCCGGACGATCCGGAGGCTGCCGCGCGTCGCGACCACCGCCACCGTCTCCGCCGTGATCGCGTCCTCGCGGCTCTGGGCCTGGACGAGCCGGCCCTCGGCCTTGCTCACGATCTTGCTGGTCACCACGACGACGTCGCCGTCACGGAGGTCGGGTGCCGCCGCGGCGATCAGGCCCGCGAGGTCGTCGCCCGGACGGACGTCGGGGAGCCCGTGGACGCCGCTGATCGACATCTCGCCGGTCACCTGCGGGCGCCGACCGAGCCCGCGAGCTCGAGCGCCGCCGCGGCCATCGCCGAGCTCGCACCGGTGTCGTCCATGAACAGCGGGACTGCTCGAGCGGCGATCCCGGCGGCTTCGAGGGCGGCCAGCCCGGCCGCATCGGACTCGTCGACCAGCCAGCCGTCGATCACGCCGCCTCCACTCCGGGCGCCGTAGTGCAGCCCGACCGCTGCCGCGTCGGTGTGGACGCCGATCGCCGGGAGCAGCTTGTCGGCCATGCCGCGCACCGCCGAGCCGCTGATGATCGGCGAGATCCCGACCACCGGCCCGCTGCGCCGGTGCAGCGCCGCTCGGATGCCCGGCACGGCCAGGATGGGTCCGATGCTCACGACCGGGTTGCTCGGGGCCAGGAGCACCACGTCGGCCTCGGCGATCGCCTCCGCGACTCCAGGGGCCGGGGTCGTGTCCTCGATGCCGACGAGAACCACCTCGCGTACGGCAGGCGTGGCGTGCAAGCGCACCCAGTACTCCTGGAAGTGGATGGCCCGGGCGCCAGCCGGCGCCTCCTCGTCTGCGACCACGACGTGGGTCTCGACCCGCTCGTCGGTCATCGGCAGCAGGCGGAGTCCGAGCGGCCACCGGCGACAGAGCGCCTCGGTGACCTGCGACAGCGGGTAGCCCGCCGCCAGCATCTGGGTGCGCAGGATGTGTGTCGCGAGATCTCGGTCACCGAGTCCGAACCAGTCCGGTTGGGCCCCGTACGCGGCGAGCTCCGCCTGGGCGGTGAACGTCTCGTCCGACCTGCCCCACCCCCGTTCGGTGTCCGAGCCGCCGCCGAGGGTATACATCACGGTGTCGAGGTCCGGGCTCACTCGCAGGCCGAACAGCGTGATGTCGTCGGCCGTGTTCACCACGGCAACCAGGTGCGCGTCGGGCCGGGGGACGCCCGTGCCGCCGTGCTCGTCGAGCACGGCGCGAACCCCCTGCAGGAAGCGCGAGCCGCCGATCCCTCCGGCGAGCACGGTCACCAGCACCCGAGCATCCTCGCAGGGCCGCGACGCCCGATCGACAAGTCGACGCGAATCAGGGGGCCTACGGGGTTGACGCCGGGTGTCCTACGGCCATGTAATTCCACCAGTGTCGTTCCACGCCACGGTGCGGGTCACCTGGTATGACACCCGGAACGTCGGGCCGGAGGCAGTCCCGACACGCAGGGTCGAGGAGGCGCGATGCGCGAGCGGCAGCTCACCGACATCGCCGAATGGCAGGAGCGCGCCCTCTGCGCGCAGACCGATCCGGAGTCGTTCTTCCCGGAGAAGGGCGGCTCCACCCGGGAGGCGAAGCGGGTCTGCCTCTCGTGCGAGGTGCGCTCGGAATGCCTCGAGTACGCCCTGGGGCACGACGAGCGGTTCGGGATCTGGGGCGGGCTGTCCGAGCGTGAGCGTCGTCGGCTGAAGAAGCTGGCCGGCTGATCTGAGCCGCATCGGGTGGCGGTCGGCCGCATAAGGTCGACCCTCCATGAGCGATTCAGCCCCTGCGCGGTCCGACGATCCCGCGACGCCTGTCGTGGCGCCGGCCGTTACGCCGGCCGTCACGCCGGCCGGCACCCTGGCGGTGGTCGCGGTCGTCGTGGCGCACAACGGCGCCCGCTGGGCAGCTGACCTCGGCGCTGCGCTCGCCGACCAGACGCGCGCACCGGACCGGGTGGTCGTCGTCGACACCGGCAGCCGCGACGACACCGCCGAAGATCTTCGCGCGGCGTTCCCGGCGGCGGGGCTGGTGACCCTGGATCGGCGGACCTCGTTCGGGTCCGCGATCGCGAAGGGGGCGACTGCCGGCTGGGCCGGCATCCCCGGTGCGTACGGGTCGGACCAGGCGAACCACGCCTCCTGGCTGTGGGTGCTGCACGACGACTGCGTACCCGCGCCGGACGCACTGGAGGAACTGCTCGCAGCCGCTGCCGAGGACGGCCGGATCGGCATCGTCGGACCGAAGGTGCGTGACTTCACTGATCGGCGCCACCTCCTCGAGGTCGGGCTCACGATCGCCCGATCCGGGCGCCGCGAGACCGGTCTGGAGCCGCGCGAGGAGGACCAGGGCCAGCACGACGACATCGGCTCGGTGCTGGCGGTCGGCAGCGCGGGGATGCTCGTCCGCCGAGACGTCTGGGACCAGCTCGGCGGCTTCGACCCGAACCTCCCGCTGTTCCGCGACGACGTCGACCTCGGCTGGCGGGCGAACCTCGCCGGTCACCGCGTCGCGGTGGCGCCGCGGGCAGTCGTCCACCACGTCCAGGCTGCAGCGCGCGGTCGCCGCACCATCGACGCCGCCACCCGGCGGCGGCACCTCCTCGACCGGCGCGGCGCGCTGTACGTCCTGCTGGCCAATTTGCCGGGCCGGGCGCTGTGGCTCGCCTACCCCCGGCTGGTCCTCGCCTCGGTCGCTCGCTCCGTCGGCTTCGGGCTGGGCAAGCTGCCCGGGCTCGCGGTCGACGAGCTCGCCGCGGTCTTGCTGGTCGTCGCCCGTCCCGATCGGGTCTGGCGGGCGCGACGGGCCCGCCGGCCGCTGCGAACGGTGCCCGACGCTGCGGTCAGCCGCCTCCTGGCTCCCCGCGGCGCTCAGGTCGCGCGCGCCCTGGAATCCCTGGCCGGGGTGTTCTCGCTCGGGTCGCCGGGCAGCGCGGACATCTCCGCGCGCGGACACCGTGCGCTCGAGACCGGTCCGAGTGACGACGACTTTGCCGACGACGAGCCGGCCGGTGTCCGGTGGCTGCGTCGGCTGGCCAGGCCCGGCCTGGTGCTCGGCGTGGCGCTCGCGGTGATCACACTGGTGGCGAGCCGCGACCTGATCGGCGCGGGCCGCCTCATGGGGGGCGCGCTGCTGCCGGCACCGGATGGTGCCAGCGATCTCTGGGCCACCTACGTCGGGACGTGGCACGACGTCGGGCTCGGCAGCGACACGACCGCACCGCCGTACCTCGCCGCGATGGCGGCTCTGGCGACCCTGCTCGCGGGCAAGGCACCGATCGCCGTGGAGGTCCTGCTCCTCGCGGCGGTCCCGCTCGCCGGGCTCACGGCGCTCCTCGCCGCCCGCCGGCTGCTCGAGTCGCCGTGGGTGCGGGTCTGGGCGGCGGCGACGTACGCGCTCCTGCCGGCCACTGCCGGCGCGATCGCCGGTGCTCGCCTCGGCACGTCGGTGGCGGCGGTCCTGCTGCCGCTGCTCGCGCTCGGCGCCGCCCGGGTGGTCGGGGACGGCAGAGCACCCGGTAGCTGGTCCAGCGCGTGGGCGAGCGGGTTGTGCCTCGCGGTCATGGCGTCTTTCGTGCCTGTCTCGTACGTCATCGCGGCCGCGCTCCTGCTCGTCGTCGCCGTCGGCGCGGCCCGCTCGGGCGCCGTGGTGGCCCGGCTGGCGGTGGTGCTCGTGACCCCGGTCCTCCTGCTGCTGCCGTGGACGCTCGAGCTGCCGACCCGACCGGGGCTCCTGCTGCTCGAGGCCGGGCTGCCCGGCCCTGGCCTGTCCGATGCTGCGCTCGCGCCGGTGCGGCTGCTGCTGCAGTCCAGCGGTGGGCCGGGCGCGCTGCCGTGGTGGTTGGGCGTCCCGCTCGTCCTCGGCGCACTGAGCTCGCTGCTGTCCCAGCATCGCCGACGGCTCGTGCTCGCCGGGTGGGCGACCGCGGGCACCGGGCTCGCCGTCGGGCTCGCCGTCTCGCTCAGCACGGTCTCCACCCCGACCGCCCAGACCGCGGTCGCGGCGTGGCCCGGGTTCCCGGTGGTCGTCGTGGCCGGCGGGCTGCTCCTGGCCTGCGCCGTCGGCGTCGAGCGGGCTCAGGACCGGCTGCGCGGGCGCAGCTTCGGCTGGCGGCAGCCGGTCGCGCTGGGCGTCGTCGGCCTGGTCGTGGTGACCCCGCTCCTGCTCGCCGGGTGGTGGATGCTGCGCGGGACCGACGACCCGCTGGCGCGCCTCGACCCGGTCGTGCTGCCGCCGTTCGTGGCCGCCGACGGCGACGAGCCCGCCCGGCCGCGGACCGTCACGCTGGATCGGGCCGCGGACGGCTCGATCACCTACGCGCTGCTGCGCGACACCGGACCGCGGCTCGGCGACGCGGAGACCGGGCCGCCGTACGACTCCTTCGACGTGCTCGACGAGGCGGTGGGCGACCTCGTCTCCGGACGTGGCGGCGACGAGGCGCGGGTGCTCGCCGAGCACGCGGTGCGCTACCTGCTGGTCACCCCACCGGTGGACGCCGACCTCGTCGCCACGATCGACGCGGTGCCCGGCCTGCGCCGGCTGTCGACGGACAGCGGCGCCGCGCTGTGGCGGCTCTCGCAGTCCGCGTCCCGGCTCCGGCTGGTCGACGCCGACGGTGCCTCGCTCGCCGAGCTCCCGGCCGGCGCCGAGGCTGCTGCCGCCGCCGTCCCGGCCGGCGCCGACGGACGGTTGGCGGTGCTCGCCGAACGCGCCGATCCGCGCTGGCAGGCCACCCTTGACGGCACCCCGCTCGTCGCCCAGACCGTCGATGGGTGGGCGCAGGGCTTCCGGCTGCCTGGCCGCGGCGGGGATCTGGAGATCACCTACGACCAGACGGACCGCACGCGCTGGCTCATGGTGCAGGCGGGGCTGGTCGGGCTGGTCGTGCTGCTGGCCGTGCCTGGGGCGCGACGGTCGGACGTGACGCCGTGAGGAGCCCGCGACCCGTGGCCGTCTTCGCTGCGGTCGTGGTCGTCGTCGCCGCCGGCCTCGGCACGCTCACCGCGGTGCGCCCAGCGGAGATCGCAGCCGAGGAGCCCGCACGCGGCCGGTTGCCGGTCTCCAACACCGTGCTCGTGTGCCCGGACCCGTCGGCGCTCGGTGCCGACTCCAGCACCGACGTCACGTTCGCCGCGCCAAGCGTCGCTGGAACGGCGTCGGTCGCCGGCGACACGGCGGCGGCGGGCGGGCTGGACCCGGAGTCGGCTGCCGCGGCCGGGCTGGAAGCCCGGGGACCGGTCGCCCGTTACCCGGTCGAGGTGACGAACGCCCCACCGGTTGTGATCCGTACGCTCGGATCGCTCGCACCGGGGCTGGCCGCGACCCAGGTGACCCGCGCGACCGACGGTGACGCCCAAGGGCTGGCCGCGAGCGCGTGCTCCGAGCCCGGCACGTCGGCGTGGTTCGTGGGCCTCGGCACCGAGATCGGGCACCGGCCACGCCTCTACCTCATCAACCCGGGGGAGACCCCCGCCGAGCTCGACGTCCTGCTCTTCGGCAGCGGGGGCGAGGTCGACGCCCCCGCGGCGCGAAACCTCGTGGTCCCGGCGCGCGGTCGCGTGACGTTCGAGCTCGACGCGCTGGCCCCGGACCTCAAGCAGCTCGCCGTCCAGGTCGTGGTGCGCAGCGGCCGGGTGGCCGCGTCGGTCCGCGACTACTGGATCGACGGACTGACCCCGCTCGGCCTCGACTGGGTGCCGGCCGCCGAAGGGGCTGGCACCACGCGCGTGGTGGTGCCCGGGGTGTCCGGCGGCGCGGGGGAACGCCTGCTGCACCTGCTCGCCCCCGGTGCGCTCGACGCCCGCATCCAGATCCGGCTGCTGACCGCGCGCGGACCGATCGAGGCGGTTGGCCTCGAGGAGGTGGAGCTGCGGGCCGGCACGGTGCGCTCGATCCCGCTCGAGGACGTTGCCGGTGGGGAGCCGGTCGCGGTCGAGCTCACCTCCGACCAGCCGATCGTCGCCGGTGCGCGCGTGGTCGTGCCGCTCACCGAGGACCGTACGGAGATGGCCTACGCCGCGGTGGTCGATCCGCTCACCGGGACCGCCACCGCGACCGACATCCGGACCGGTACTGCCGGGATCGCGACCCTGCTGCTCACGGCCGACCCTGAGGCGGACCGGCCGGTCAGCGCGGTGATCACCTTCCTCGACCCGGACTCGGGCGAGGTGCTGGCCACCGACCGGGTCACTGTGCCCGTCGGCGCGACCCTGCCGGTGCCGATCGCCGGCGATGATCTTCCCGAGCGTCTCGCGATCACCGTGCTGCCGTCGGCCGCGGGGCTGTACGGGGTGCTCGAGCTGGTCGAGGCGGTCGAGGGTGGCTCGTACGTCTCGCTGCTGCCGCTGCGCTCGCCGGCGCTCGACATCGAGGTCCCACGGGTCCGGTACGACCTCTCGACCGGCCTGCTGCCCGGCTGAGTGGATCGGCTGAGTGGATCGGCTGAGTGGATCGGCTGAGTGGAATCAGTCGTCATCGAGGCCGTAGTCAGGGTCGACTGCCTCCGGCTCGATCCCCAGCAGGTCCGCCACCTGCTCGACCACGACGTCGTGGACGAGCGCCGCGAGCTCGAGGCCGTCGCGGGCGCGGAGCTCGATCGGCCAGCGGTGCACGATGAGGCGGACCTTTCGGGCACCCTCCTCCACCCGGGCGAGCGGGACCGGGTCGAGGTCGAGGATGTCGATCTCCAGCTCCGGCGGCACCTCCTCCACCGCGAGCTCGACCTCGGCGAGCTCCGCGCGCCATCGCAGCTCGAGATGCTCGACGGCGTCGAGGACGAGATCGTCGAAGCGGTCGGCGCGACTGCGGTCCCGCGGGATCGCCGCCAGCGCGAGCGGGCCACGTGGACCGCGCCCGCGCCGGTCGCGCCCGCGGCGCGCTGTCCGGGGACGGTCCGGCCAGCTGTGCCGGTCCAGCGGTCGGAGCATGACGCGCAGCCTAGGTGCCGACACGGGGTCCCGGCCTCGGCCAATCCGAGCTCCCAGCCCGGCCGGGGAGTAGCGTCTCGCGCTGTGAGACCCGTGCGCCGCTGCTCCCGAGCCGCTTGTGGGCAGCCCGCCGTCGCGACGCTGACCTACGTGTACTCCGACTCCACCGCCGTGCTCGGCCCGTTGGCGACCTACGCGGAACCGCACTGCTACGACCTCTGCCCCCGGCACAGCGATCGGCTGACGGCGCCGCGTGGCTGGGAGGTGATCCGGCTCGCGCCCGACCCGAGCGCGTTGGCGCCGACCCACGACGACCTCGAGGCGCTGGCGAACGCAGTCCGGGAGGCGGCCCAGGCACCGCTCGGCCCCGAGCCGGTCGGCGCCGGCGTGGAGGTGGGCCGGCGCGGGCACCTTCGGGTGCTGCGCAGCGACGTTGAACCACCCGCTCGCTGATCTGTCCCCGGCGCGATCACCCAGGAGCTGTTCCTTGCCCGACCTCGCCGCGATCTTCAAGGCCTACGACGTCCGCGGGATCGTGCCGGACCAGCTCGACGAGGAGGTCGCTCGGCGAGTCGGCGCGGCGTTCGTCGAGGTCAGCGGGGCGCGTGCCGAGGGCGCCGTGGTGGTCGGGCACGACATGCGCCCTTCCTCGCCCGGCCTGGCAGCCGCATTCGCCGATGGCGTGGCCGGCCGGGGCGTCGACGTCGTCGAGATCGGTCTCGCCTCGACCGACGAGCTGTACTTCGCCAGCGGGAACCTCGACCTGGCCGGCGCGATGTTCACCGCGAGCCACAACCCGGCGCGCTACAACGGCATCAAGATGTGCCGCGCCGGCGCCGTCCCGATCGGGGCCGAGACCGGGCTCGTCGAGATCCGGGACCGTGCTGCCGACGGCCTGCCGACGGCATCCGGCGAGCGCGGCACCCGCAGGCATCGAGACGTCCTCGGCGACTACGCCGCGTACCTGCGTGGCCTCGTCGACCTCGGCGCCATCCGGCCGCTCAGGGTGGTGGTGGACGCCGGCAACGGCATGGCCGGGCACACCGTGCCGACGGTGCTCGAGGGACTGCCGCTCACTGTCGTCGCGATGTACTTCGAGCTCGACGGCACGTTCCCGAACCACGAGGCCAACCCGCTGGACCCGAAGAACCTCGTCGACGTCCAGGACCGGGTGCGGGCGACCGGGGCCGACATCGGGCTCGCGTTCGACGGCGACGCCGACCGCTGCTTCGTGGTCGACGAGCACGGCGATCCCGTCTCGCCCTCGGCGGTGACTGCGCTGGTCGCCGTTCGCCAGCTCGCCGCAGCGCCGGGGAGCACGGTGATCCACAACGTGATCAGCTCCCGGGCCGTGCCGGAGATCGTGCTGGAGCACGGCGGAACGCCGGTCCGTACGCGGGTCGGCCACTCCTACATCAAGCAGGAGATGGCCCGCACCGACGCGGTCTTCGGCGGCGAGCACTCGGCGCACTACTACTTCCGTGACTTCTGGCGGGCCGACACCGGCATGCTCGCCGCGCTGCACGTGCTGGCCGCACTCGGCACGCAGGACCAGCCGCTGTCCACACTGGCCGCCGCGTACGAGCGCTACGTCGGCTCGGGCGAGATCAACAGCACCGTGCCCGACCCACGCGGGTCCGTACAGACGATCAAGGCCGCGTACGCAGCGCGGGACGGCCTCGAGCTCGACGAGCTGGACGGCCTCACCGTCTCCGGCGACGGCTGGTGGTTCAACGTCCGGGCGTCGAACACCGAGCCTCTGCTGCGCCTCAACGTCGAGGCCGCGGACCGACTGACGATGGCTCGGGTGCGGGACGAGGTGCTCGCGCTGATCGGGGCATGACGCCGCACTGCGACCGACGTGGCAGGCTGCCCGCCATGACGAGCGACGACGCGCCCGGACCGCTGGGCCTCGACCCCTGGCTGCTCGACATCCTGGCCTGCCCGGCCTGCCGGGCCCCGGTCGAGGTGGACGAGGTCGCCTCGAAGCTCGTCTGCACCGCGTGCCGGCTCGCCTACCCGGTGCGCGACGGCATCCCGGTGATGCTCGTCGACGAGGCGTTGCACCCGGGCGTCTAGTGGACCGGCTCGACAACCCGGTGCACCGGGACGACTGGGGGTCCACCACCGCGATCCCGCGACTGCTCGGCGTTGACCCGGACGGCGGCCCGTGCTCCGAGCTCTGGATGGGCGCGCACCCCGCTGCGCCGTCACGGGTCGAGCGAGCCGGGGTGAC